>ERZ1503982.11-NODE-11-length-103904-cov-8.054512_pt1 | contig 103904 bp, 99 predicted proteins | sample MGYA00572095_ERZ1503982 | MGnify/ENA primary metagenome ERZ1503982 (study PRJEB39906, sample SAMEA3182062) | gut metagenome | biome: human; feature: gut; material: Stool; isolation source: human stools | place: Canada | collected 2013-01-14 ...
CCCCAACCCCCTCCCCAGGGAGGGGGCGCAGATTTATCTCCACACGAAAGGACAACACCCATGTTTAACAGCCTGCTGGCGGAACATAAAACGCCCTTCGGCGCGGTGGCGGCGGGGGAGGAAATGACCCTGCGCTTTACCCTGCCCCAGGGCGATCCCCGCACGCCCTCCCTGCTGCTGTACCGGGCCGGGCAGCCGCAGCCCCTGCTGCATACCCCTCTGTGCCGGCAGGGCGATGCCTTTACCCTGCGGTACACCCCGCAGGAGCCGGGGCTTTATTATTATGGCTTCCGCCTTTCGGATGGCACCCTGCTGCACCGCGCGCCCGATGGCAGCGCCGATTACGGCGAGGGGCAGCTGTGGCAGCTTACCGTCTACGATAAGGCCTACGATATTCCGCGAAAATTCGCCGGGCAGGTGATGTATCAGATCTTCCCGGACCGCTACTATAACAGCGGCAGGGAGAAGACCGGCGTCCCCGCCGACCGGCGGCTGCACCGGGACTGGCAGGAGGAGCCGCAAAGCGTCCCCGATGTCGATGGGGTGTTCCGCTGCAATGATTATTTCGGCGGTGATTTGGCCGGCATCACCGAAAAGCTGCCGGAGCTGGCCGCTTTGGGCGTCGGGGTCCTGTATCTCAATCCCATCTTTGAGGCGCACAGCAACCACCGCTACAATACCGCCGACTACCTGCGCATCGACCCGCTGCTGGGCACCGAGCAGGATTTCATCACCCTGTGCCAAAGGGCCCATGAGCACGGCATCAAAATCATCCTGGACGGCGTGTTCAATCACACCGGCAGCGATAGCCTGTACTTCAATAAGGAGGGCCGCTACGGCCCCGGCGGCGCCTACCGCGATCCGCACAGCCCCTACCGCAGCTGGTACTGCTGGAAGGATGCCGCCGCCAATATGTACGAGAGCTGGTGGGGCTTTACCACTCTGCCCAAGCTCAACAGCCGGGACGAGAGCTGGCGGGAATTCCTCTGCGGAGAAAATGGCATTGTGCGGCACTGGCTGCGGCTGGGCGCCGATGGCTGGCGGCTGGATGTGGTGGATGAATACCCCGATGAGCTGGTACGCATGATCCGCCAGGCGGCCCGCGCCGAAAAGCCCGATGCCCTCATCATCGGGGAGGTGTGGGAGGACGCCAGCTGCAAGGAAGCCTACGGTGAGCACCGCCAATACCTGATGGGCCATGAGCTGGACAGCGTGATGAACTATCCGCTGCGGCAGGCAATACTGGATTTCCTGCTGCGGGGGGATGGCGCCGCCTTCCGGCTGCGGCTGTGGGAGCTGCTGGAGCACTACCCCCGCCCCTGCTGGGATGTGATGATGAACCTCCTCTCCAGCCACGATGTTCCCCGGGCCATCACCGCGCTGGGCGGCACCCCCATGCAGCACCGGGATCGCGATTGGCAGCGCGCCCACAATACCCTTACGGTGGCGCAGTACTACCGGGGACGGCAGCTTTTCATGCTGGGCACCCTTATGACCATGACCCTGCCCGGCATGCCCTGCCTCTACTACGGCGATGAAGCCGGGCTGGTTGGCTATGCCGATCCCTTTAACCGGGGCACCTACCCCTGGGGACGGGAGGACACCGGCCTGCGGGAGTGCATCCGGCAGATGGCCGCCCTCCGGAACGGGAACAGTGCCCTTTCCGCCGGCGAACTGGAACCGCTGGTGTGCGCGGCTGGCATGGCCGCCTGGCGCCGCCGGGATGAAACCGGTGAATTTATCATCTGCGTCAATCCCGGGGAGGGGCCGCTGCCCCTGCCCGATGCCGCCAAGTACGGCGAAACGGTATTCACCATCGGGCAGGCGGGGGAGCGCCGGCTGGAGGGCCAGTCGGCAGTCATCCGCCGGATACGATAAAAGGAGCAAAACATGCAGCAAAACGAAAAAAGAACCAAGATCATCCTATGGGCAGTGGTTGCCGCGGCCGTAATAGGCTGCGCCCTGTGGCTGGTGCTGCCCCATGGCGGCACCACCGATTGCACCGCGGAAATATGGATCGACGGCCAAATGGTGCGCGGCATCTATCTGCCGCAGGCGCCGGATGAGGTGATCTCGCTGTCGGAGTACGGCAAGGAGGTGCAGCTGGAGGTAAAAAACCACCGCATCGCCTTTATCAGCAGTGATTGCCCCGATAAGGTCTGCATCCACAATGGCTGGCTGTCCCGGGAAGGGGAGCAGGCCATCTGCCTGCCCAACCGTGTCAGCGTCACCCTCACCGATGGCAGCACCGTCCCGGTGGAGCTGAATTGATCCCGCATTACAGAAAGAAGGCAATATCACATGATGAATATGGAATGGAGCATCCTGCCCGGCTATGCCCGGGAGGAGGAGATCCGGCAGCTTTTTACCGAATACACCGATATGGTGCTGGCGGGGGATCCCGCCTTTGCGGGGTACCTGGCCCGGCAGCACTACGAGGATGAACTGGCCCACCCCGCCCGCAAATACGCCCCGCCCCACGGCCGGCTGTACCTGGTGTGTACGGGCAGCACGCCGGTGGGCTGCGCCGCGCTCAAGGCGCTGGATGACACCCGCTGCGAGATGAAGCGGCTGTATGTCCGCCCGGAATACCGCGGCCAGGGCATTGCCCGGGCGCTGGTGCACCAGCTGATGCAGGAGGCCCGGGTGGCCGGCTACCGCCAGATGGTACTGGATACCTTCCCCTTCCTGCCGGAGGCCATCACTCTTTATAAGCGGGAGGGCTTCTACGAGATCGAGCGGTACAATGATAACCCCATGCCCGGTTCGGTGTACCTCTGCTGTGAGCTGTAAAGGCCGCTTTGACAGAAAAATCAGATTAAAAATCAAAGCCATAACATAAAAAGCCGCCCCCGGGCAACCGGGGGCGGCTTCTTGGTATTTTGGTTTGGCTTTTTTAGTTTTGCGGGGAATTGCAGTTTAAGCTAAAATTACTTCAGCTCAACCTTAGCGCCAGCCTCTTCCAGCTTGGCCTTCATCTCCTCAGCCTCAGCCTTGGAGAGACCTTCCTTAACGGTCTTGGGGGCGTTGTCTACCAGTTCCTTGGCTTCCTTCAGGCCCAGGCCGGTGATCTCTTTGACCAGCTTGATGACGCCCATCTTGGAAGCGCCAGCCTCAGCCAGAACAACATCAAACTCGGACTTCTCCTCGGCAGCGGCAGCGCCGGCAGCGGGGCCAGCAACCATAACGGGAGCGGCAGCGGAAACGCCGAACTCCTCTTCGATCGCCTTAACGAGGTCGGCCAGCTCCATAACGGTCAGGCCTTTGATTTCTTCAACAAATTTTGCGATATCAGCCATGATATGAATCCTCCTATTAAATAGATATTTTGTAAGGATGTGCGGGAAACGGTGCGCGGGCGGCTAATTAAGCAGCCTCGCCTTCCTTTTTCTCGCGGATGGCATCCAGAGCCACGGCCAGGCCGCGGATGTTGCCATTGAGGGCCATGCACAGCATGGTGAGCAGCTCCTGCTTGCCGGGCAGCTTGGCCACAGCAATAACGCCTGCCTCGTCCAGTACCTTACCGTCCATATAGCCGGCGCGGATATCGAACTTGTCCTTGTGGGACTCGGCAAACTTGTTCAGGATCTTAGCGGCAGCGATGGGATCCTCGGGGGAATAAGCGAAGGCGCTGGTACCGTACATATGCGCGGTCAGCTCGCCCAGGCCAGCCTCTTCGGCAGCGCGGCGCAGGATGTTATTCTTGATAACAGCGTACTCAACGCCCGCTTCACGCAGCTCGCGGCGCAGCTTGGTGTCATCGGCCACGGTGATGCCGCGGTAATCGACCAGCACGCCGGCAGCGGAATTTTTCATCTTTTCTGCCAGAGCAGCAACCTGCTCCTGTTTCTGTTTCAGAACATTAGCGTTAGGCAAAATGTTTCACCTCCCAAAGTAATATAAGGAAAACTAAAAAAGCTCTTTCCAACATACCTTGGAAAGAGCGATCTTTGTTTCCTTAGCGGGTGAAACCGTTAAAGTCATAGTCAATCGTAGCTCATTTCCTCGGCAGGCCGGTTCAGCAAACCATTTACACGCCAATGCGTGCCTGCTGTCTATGGAACAGCTCTATTATTATAACGGGTAGCACTGGGCTTGTCAAGGGGAAATTTCCCTTTTCACAGCCATTTCGCGGTCCGTATTCCCGCCAGGCCAAAAATAAAAATCCTCCCCCGCCGTTTGGCAGCAGGGGAGATATTTTTACTTGATGGTCAGCAGCTCCGCCACTTCCTTGCGCTTGGGGGCGCCGGGCGCCTCCGCCGGATAGCCCAGCGGCATCAGGCAGGCTACGCCCATGCCCTCCGGCAGCTCCAGCAGCTCGCGCAGCTTCTCTTCCTCAAAGATGCCCAGCACCACGCTGCCCAGCCCCAGCTCATGGGCTGCCAGCTCAAAGGTCGCTGCCGCAATACCGCAGTCAAAGTTCTGCCAGCGGTCGCCCTTGCTGGTGCTAAAGCTGCCGTCCCGCTCGTAGCCGCAGCGCTTTTCCACATAGGTCATCACCATCAGCACCGGCGCGCCTTTAATGATTCCTTCGTTCCAGGGAATGGTGGCCTCTTCGGCAATGCGGTTTATCAGCGCCTTGTCCTCCACCGCCACATAACGGGCGATCTGGGTGTTCTTCCAGCTGGGGGCCCACCGGGCCAGCTCCACCAGCTGCTCCAGTACCTCATGGGGTACCTTTTCTTCGGTGAATTTCCGCACACTGCGGCGGCTCTTGATGCAATCGATCGTGTTCATGGTGACAACTCCTTTCGTTTATCTATCCCCGCCCCGGCGGGGGCTCATGGCGTCCGGCGGTGAAAACCGGCGCTGGCTGCGTTGCCGGCCCTTGAAAGGCATCAGCCCGCCTTTCGTCGGGCAAGAGCCTTCCCGCGGCCCGCCGCCTTGCCATCCTCCGATTTTCCCTCACCGTCCGGCGCCCCGCCGGCGGCAGGTTTAATTTTCTTCTTTTTCTTTGGCCTTAGCGGATGTATTCTGCTCCCACTCCCGCTTTACCTTCTCCATGTTCTCCCAGTAGGGGTGCAGCTCGCTGTAATCGGGCTGCTCCTTGGCGTCGCCGTCATCGCCTATGGCGGTGCTGGCGTTGCAGCAGATGAGATACAGGGCGCTGAGCACCACCCCGGCAATGGCCTGCCAGCACAGCCCTATCTTCCACAGGGCAATGAGGGAGGCTGCCAACGCCAGGAAATCCAATAGCGGCACCAGGGCACGGGGCTTCCCCAGCAGGCCGAACAGCCCGCCCAGGAGGAACAGCACCCCGCCCGCAACGGCGGTGATGCGCCCCAGCAGGTTTTCGGTCAGGCTCATCTGCCACCACAGCCACAGCCCGCCGCACACCATGCACAGCACACACACCGGCCGGAAAAATTGAGGCCAGTTGATGCGGTTTTCTCGCATATCAGTCGCCCCTTTCCCTTATCATCATCCGGATCGGCGTGCCGGTCAGGTCGTAGGTCTCACGGATCTGGTTTTCCAGGTACCGCTGGTAGCTGAAGTGGAACAGCTCGGCACTGTTGCAGAAGCAGACAAAGGTGGGCGGCTGGGTGCTGGCCTGCGTCATGTAGTAGATCTTCAGCCGCTTGCCCTTATCGCTGGGCGGCTGCACCCGTGCCGTGGCATAGCTGAGGAGATCGTTCAGGCGCCCGGTGGGGATGCGCAGCCTGGCATTGGCCGCCACCTCGTTGATCAGGGGGAACATTTTATCCACCCGCTGGCCCGTCTTGGCGCTGATGAACAGGAACGGCACATAGCTCATAAAGCTGAAATCCACCTTCAGCTTGTCGGTGTATTCCTTCATGGTGCGGTCGTCCTTTTCCACGGCGTCCCACTTGTTCACGCACACGATGCAGGCCTTGCCCTGCTCATGGGCGTAGCCCGCTATCTTGCTGTCCTGCTCGGAAAAGCCCTCCACCGCATCGATGAGGATAATGGCCACATCGCAGCGGTCCACCGCCATATAGCTGCGCAGCACGCTGTACCGTTCTATGGCGTCCTCCACCTTGGCCTTGCGGCGGATGCCGGCGGTATCAATGAAGATATACTTGCCGTACTCGTTTTCAATGACGGTATCGGTGGCGTCACGGGTGGTGCCGGCAATATCGCTGACAATGACCCGTTCCTCCCCGGCCAGATAGTTGATGAGCGAGCTCTTGCCCACATTGGGCTTGCCGATCACGGCCACCTTGGTGTATTCCTCGGGGTATTCGGTGCGGTTCTCCCAGTCTATCTTTTCAATGCAGGCATCCAACAGGTCGCCGGTGCCGTGCCCGTGGACAGAGGAAACCGGGTACGGGTCGCCCAGCCCCAGGTTATAGAATTCATAAAAATCGGGGGGGACATCACCCAGGCTGTCGCACTTGTTGACGCACAAAACCACCGGCTTGCCGCATTTTTGCAGCATATGGGCAATATCGGCGTCATTGGCGGTCACACCGCTTTTCAGGTCCACCACAAAGATGATGACATCGGCGGCGTCAATGGCGATCTGTGCCTGCATCCTCATTTTGGAAAGCATCACATCATCGGCCTTCGGCTCGATGCCGCCGGTATCCACCAGCATAAATTCCCGTCCGCACCATTCGCCGGGGGCGTAAATGCGGTCACGGGTCACACCGGGGGTGTCCTCCACGATGGAGAGCCGCTGCCCGGTGAGCTTATTGAACAGGGTGGATTTACCGACATTCGGCCGCCCCACAATAGCAATCAGCGGTTTAGACATATCAGGTCACTTCCTTTCGGTAGGAATTTCCAAAAATCACATTCCGCCTGCGGCGGGGCAAGTTTCACAAAAGGTTCTAATCTGTACGCCTGCCGGCGGGGCTGGTTTGTAGTCACCTTCGGTGGTGCAAGTTTTATAAAAAACTTAATTAGTACGGCTCGCCGCCGTGGCGTTCCTTTTACTCGTGTAAAAGGAACCAAAACACGCTTGGGGCTCTGCCCCAAGACCCCTGTCGCTGGCTGTGCTGGATACGGATTGATTTTTGACGGCAGTCAAAAATCAATCCGTACTGCGCACAGAATCGCTCCCAAGGTAGCCACGGGCGTATCTGCCCTTTCCCCCCACCCCCTTTCCCGATGGCGGGAAAGGGGCTCGGATGGGCGGGCAAGTGCAGGGCGGCAGTCCGGCACTCGGGGTATGTTAGGGCTTGCAAAAGCCGCAAGCTGTCGACCTTAAAGTATTTGTTTATCCGCCCCCTAGTCCCCCTCCTCCGAGGAGGGGACAGGGGTGGTGGTTCGCCGTTCTGCGCTCCAGCGCAGCGGCGATAAAAATGCGCCGCAGGCTCTTTTTAAGCCCATCTGCGTGCAGTACGGATTTGTTTTTGGGCGGTAGCCTAAAAATAAATTCGTATCCAGCGCAGCAGGGCGACCGGGTCTTTAGGGCGCAGCCCTGAACCGTTTTTGCATCCTTTTGTCGGCACAAAAGGATGCCCCCGCCGGGTAGGCGTACCAACTAAAGCCTTTTATAAGATCTTCCCCGCCGAAGGCGCCTGCAAATCATTTTTCCCCCGCCGTCACATGACCTCCGGGGCAGTGATCTTCAGCATCGCAAGGGTGTTTTCCAGTACGGTGGCGGTGGCACGGCACAGGGCGGCACGGGCCGCACAAACGGCAGAGTCCTCACACTTTACCCGGCAGTTCTGGTAGAACTTGTGGTAAAGCGCCGCCACATCCATGGCATAGCGGGTCATGCGGGCCGGGTCATAGTATTTCGCCGCCGCAATCACCTCATCCGGCATCTGCCCCAGCGCCCGGCACAGCTCCCGCTCCTCCGGTGTTACCAGGAGACCCAGATCGGCATTCTTAATGCCCTCCTCGGTCAGCCCCTCGGCCATCACCAGCTTTAGGACGGAGCAGATGCGGGCGTGGGCATACTGCACATAATAAACCGGGTTATCGCTGCTCTGCTGTACTGCTAAATCCAGATCAAAGTCAAAGGTCGCGTTCGGCTCCCGCATGTTGAAGAAGAACCGCGCGGCATCGATCGGCACATCGTCCAGCAGGTCGGTCAGTGTCACGGCCCGGCCGCTGCGCTTGCTCATACGGTAGGGCTGCCCGTCCTTCATCAGGCGCACCAGCTGCATCAGCACAATATCCAGTTTGTTGCCATCCAGGCCCACCGCATCCATGGCGCCCTTCAGGCGGGCCACATGGCCATGGTGGTCGGCACCCCAAATATTGATGACCCGGTGGAAGCCGCGCTCTGCAAATTTATTGTAGTGGTAGGCAATATCGGCGGCAAAGTAGGTGGGAACGCCGTTGGCCCGCACCAGCACATCATCCTTCAGCTCAGCTATCTCCGCCTCGGTCAGCGGCTTGCCGGCTTTTTCGGCCTTTTCGGTCATCATCTTGATGTTATTGTACCACAGGGCGCCCTCTTTTTCATAGGCCCAGCCATTTTCCTTCAGCTTCTCGCAGATAGCTGTGACCTTGCCCTCCCGGTGCAGCACGCTTTCCCTAAACCACACATCATAGTGGATGCGGTACCGGCCCAGGTCACGCTCCAAAGCGGCAATATTCAGGGGCAGGGCGTAGTCCACCAGGGCCTTCCGGCGCTCCTCCTCGGGAGCATTTACATACTTATCCCCGTACAGCTTCGCAAACTCTCTTGCGTGGTCCAGAATATCCATGCCCTGGTAGCAGTCCTCGGGCAGGGGGTGCTTGTCCTCCCCCTCAAAGAGCTGCAGATACCGCACCGAAAGGGACGCCCCAAATTTATTGATCTGGTTGCCGGCGTCATTCACATAAAATTCCCTGGTCACATCGTGGCCGCTCCATTCCAGCGCCGCCGCCAGGCAGTCGCCTATGGCGCCGCCGCGGGCATTGCCCATGTGCATGGGGCCGGTGGGGTTGGCGGAAACGAATTCCACCATTACCTTTTCGTTTTGGCCGTAGTCGCTGCGGCCATAGTGCGCGCCCTTTTCCAGTGCCTCCGCCGCCAGCGAACCAAACCATTCCTGCTTCATGTAGAAATTCAAGAAGCCGGGACCGGCGATCTCGCAGCGCTCCACCGGCAGCTCGCCAAAATCAAAGCACTCCAGCAGGGCCGCCGCAATTTTTTGGGGAGCGCATCTCATCGCGCGGGCGTTCACCATGGCGGCATTGGTGGAAAAATCGCCGTTTTTGGGATCGGCGGGAATTTCCACCACATAGGCGGCGGGCTCGGCATCGGGCAGCAGGCCCTTGGCAGCCGCCGCGGCAAAGGCCGCCCGAACGACACGGTCAAGGCCCTGGCGGGTCTCATCAAAGCGGGAAATCATAGTTGAAGTTCTCCTTAATGTATAGAAATTGATTTATATACGATTTGGAATTTATGCGGGAGCCGTGAGCCGGCCCGCAGGGCAAGCCGCCTGCGGCGGCTTCGGCGGTCTGCGACCGCCGGTTCCGGCCCGGCCGGAACGCCCTGCGGGCCGCCTTGCCCCCGGCAAGCTTTCTTATTACCGCGGGAACACCGCCACATAAACATCGTTTTCGCTTACCAGCGCCGTGTTTACATCCAGCGAGTAGTGAAATTCCAGCGTGCCGCCCTGCTCGCCCAGGTCGGCCGCGATGCGGCTGCCGCTCACCCCCAGGATGATGGTGCCGCAGCCGGTATCGTAGGTGCATTGGTGGCGCTTGCCCTCCTCCACCATCAGTTGGGAGTGGACCGCCCCGGTGCGCAGCAGAATGACCTGCCCCTTTTCGGGGTCGTATCGCAGGGAGGTGTGGCAGCCGCCATAGCCGGTATCGTCGCTCTCCTCATACCGGATGAGCCAGCGGCCCCCATGGCAGGTAAAGCGCCCGCCGGTCACCAGCTCCACCACATCCTCGTCACCCTCCACCCGCTGGATGCCGCGGACGGTGACGGTGCAGTTTTCCTGTTCTGTTTTCATGGGGCCCGCCCCCTTTTTTCAATTTAGCGGTTTAGCCGCGTTTTTCACAAAATGGCTTTATTCGGTGGAAAACGCGATCAGCTTCTCCAGCGGCAGCAGCCGCGGGGTAAAATCCTCTCCCAGCATGCGGCGGGCCGTCTGTCGGGCGGCCTGCGGCGGCAGGGCGGTAAAACGGTATTCCGTGACGGCAGGGTCGTTCCCCTCCGCCAGCAGATGTTGTTCTTTCATGGCTTCGGCGGCGGCTTTGGCCGCTTCGCCCGCGCAGTCTATCAGGGTCACTTCCGGCCCCAATATCCGGGTAAAAAGCTCCGCAATAAGGGGATAGTGGGTGCAACCCAGTACCACGGTATCCACGCCGCTTTGCAGTATGGGTTGGCAGTATTCCGCCACAGCGGCGGCCAGCGCAGGGTCATCCGGGCCGGCTCCGTGCTCTATCATGGGCGCCAGCTGGGGACAGGGTACAGCGGTCACAGCCTGTCCGGTCCGCTTTTTTATCTCCTCCGTAAAGCGCCCGCTGCGGATGGTGGCACTGGTGGCGGCCAGACCCACTTTTCCGTTTCGGGTGGCCTGGGCCGCCGCTTCGGCAGCAGCCGTCACCACATCAAAGCAGGGAACCGGCAGCTGCTGCAGTGTTTCGCCTGCATTGCAGCTGATGGTGCCGCAGGCCGCGATAAGCGCCTTGACATTCTGCCGCAACAGCCAGCCGGTCAGCTCGCCGGTCAGCCGGTCGATCTCCCCGGCCGGGCGGTCGCCATAGGGCATCCGGGCGGTATCCCCTAGGTAGAGGATGGGCTCACCCGGCAGCAGATGCCGCAGCATCCGCACCGCCATCAGTCCGCCGATACCGGAATCAAAAACACCGATAGGTCTGGGGTCCATGGGCGGCGCCTCCTTTCTGGGGAAGATAAGAGCTTGGTTGGGGTTCCGCGGCGGGGCCGCGAAACGGGGGAGGACTGCCCAAAGCGCAGCGGCGGGTCAGTCCGATATCAAGTGGAGCGGGCCCGCCGCATGGGCCGGGCTCCGGCAGCGGCTTGGGGGCAGATGCGGCGTCGCCGTTTCGCTCCGCCTCGGGCCGACCCTCCGCTTCGCTGCGGGCAGCCCTCGTCCGCTCCACGGCTCCGCCGCCGCATGGCCGGCAAAGCTGTGGGCTATTCTCCCCACGGATAGGGGAATTTTGCCGGGGATTATGTCCCTTCAGCGGGGCTCCAGCGCCAGCTCGATCAAACGGTCCAGCAGCTGGGGATAGGTGTAGCCGCTGGCCATAAACAGCTTGGGGAACATGCTGATATTGGTGAAGCCCGGCAGAGTGTTGATCTCATTCAGACGAATGGTGCCATCCGGCAGGGCAAAGAAATCCACCCGGGAAAGGCCGCGGCAGTCCAGCGCGCGGTAAGCCTTTACCGCCGCTTGGCGGATGAGCTCGGTCTGCTCCGCAGGGATTCGGGCAGGGATATACAGCTGGGTGGAACCATCCAGGTACTTGCCCTCGTAATCGTACATCTCCCGCAGGGGAACGATCTCGCCGATGACATCGCTGGGGATGGCATTGTGGTGGTTGCCCATTACGGCGCATTCCACCTCCGCCCCGGTAATGGCTTCCTCCACCAGAACCTTGCAGTCATAGCGGAGGGCTTCCTCCATGGCGGCGGCCAGCTCTTCGGCATCGCAGGCCCGGCTGACGCCCACCGAGGACCCCAGGTTCACCGGCTTGACAAAGACCGGCCAGCCCAGTTCGGCTTCCACTTTGGCGGCCAACTCGGCGGGGGAGGGAACCTCTCCCCGGTAAACGGTAAAGCCCCGGGCGGTGGGAATGCCGGCCGCGGCAAATAGCCGCTTGGCGATGTCTTTATCCATGCAGTTGGCGCTGCCGGTCACCCCGCAGCCCACATAGGGCAGCCGGGCCAGTTCCAACAGACCCTGCAGGGTGCCGTCCTCGCCGTTCATGCCGTGCAGCACCGGGAAAACCAGATCCACCCGCAGCGGCTGCCAGCCATCGGCTTTTTGTACCATCAGCCCGTGGTGGGCGGGCACAGGGGAAAGCAGGCAGGGAATGCGGGCATCGCTCTGCTCCCAGCGGCCATCGGTGATGAGCGAAAGCTCCCCGGTGTAGAGAAACCACTCCCCGGAGCGGGTGATGCCGACCGGCAGGAGCTCGTATTTATCGCGGTCCAACTCCCGCAGGACGGAGGTGACGGAGAGCTGGGAAACATCGTGCTCGGTGGAAGCACCGCCGAACAGGACAGCAACAGTCAATTTTGGGCTTGACATCAGGAAAAAACCCCTTTCCAAAACAGCGAAATAATACAGCTTATCATACCACATTTTTATGCGGGGTGCAACTGATATATCTCCGGCTGTGGGGATAACGGCCTGGTGTTTTATTCAGTTTTCAAGGTGCTGGTGGGAGGCGGGTTCCCGCTGGGGCAGACCCCCAAATTGCCCGATGAGGTCTGCTGAGAAATTTTGGACCGGCGCCCCTGTTTGACCGGTGGGGCGAAAAGGCTCTCGATTTATTATTCGGGGAGAGATCCGACAGGAAAGGATTTTTTTGCCGGTATGAAAAAGTCCTTTCACTAATACGGTAAAATCGCCCCTTTTTTGCAGTCCAAAGGTTAATATTTCACTTTTATTTACGGAAGATTTACAAAATGGGGAAATACTGGGCGAAGATCGCATAAATAGTGGATTTTGTTGGGGAATTGCTACTGGGATTTGTTATGTGATCCTGGCGGGAGAGGGGGGCGCGGTGGATGGGGATGCGGAGCCGAGCACCGCCAGTGGCGGATGCAGCGAGGCGGAGCATCCGTAGCGGTCGAAAAAATCGAGCAAGCGAGCAGCGCGAAGATTTTTTCGGGCACCGCAAGGCGGCAAGGACTACGATTTGCCGAGGAATGGGCAGCAGAAGAAATTCTAGACCAAGTTGGTAGTCGCCTGGCGGCGGGGCGGGGCCTTTTAGATATCAAAATTTGTATGCCTACCCGGCAGGGGATAGTTTGTGGTCGCCTATCGGCGTAGCGGAGTCGCCGGAGGGTGACGGCTTGTACGCCTGCCCGGCGGGGGCCTACTTTTGTATGCGCAAAAGTAGGCAAAACGCACTTGGGACTGTGCCCCAAGACCCCCTTGCCGCTAAGCTGCGGCTGGATACGAATTGGACTTTTCAGCAAATGCTGAAAAGTCGATCCGTACAGCGCCGCAGATACGCTCTCAAGGTGCCTGCGGCGCATTTTATTTCGGATATAGCAGGGACCAAATTAAAAATCAACCTTATAAGCGTCGTCGCGTCGGACGCAACCTCCGCTTGAGTCGGACTGACCCTGTGGAGCGCATCTGTGCGCAGTACGGATTTGGATTTTTCGCCCCAGAAAAATCTAAATCCGTATCCAGCACAGCTAAGCGTCAAAGGGGTTTGTCAAGGGGGAATCTGTCCCCCTTGACCGTGTTTTAGTTCCTTTTACACGAGTAAAAGGAACGCCTCCGCGGCGAGCGGTGCTAACTATGCCTTTGCAAAAGGCTCCGCGACGCCGACAGGCGACTACAAATTTGGCCTAAAATTTCTTTTACTGCTTTTCATGGGAGAAAAGCAGGCCCTGCCGGCAGGCGGATTTTACTCCGCGGGGAAGGCCGCGCGCAGGCAGGTGAGGGAGACCTCCGAGAGGTAGTAGCCGGCCTGGCCGGAAGTGCCATCCAGGTACACGCAGTAAATGGGGATCTCCTCCCGGCGGGCCAGGGTGCCCAGTGCCGTTCGGCGCTCCAGGTAATCCAGAAGGGTTAGGTCGCTGTGGCTGTGGGTGAGAAGCTGGGTCACCAGTTCTTCGCCGCTTTCGCTTAGCACAGCAGGGAGATGCCGCCGGACCAGGGCTTTGATCAGCTCGGCGGAGCGGTCGCTTTGCCGGGCGGGATCGGTGGGGAGAGGCAGGGTGATGAGATCGGCCAGGGCTTCGCCATCCAGGTAGTAGCGCCCAGCCGGGAACAGGATGCGGCTGCCGGGGGCGTCCTCCGCCAGGGAGAGGGGGAGGGTGTAGGGCAGGGGGCCGAATTGCTCCATGACGGCGGAAAGCTGCTGGCGGTTCTGGCTGATGGTGCGGTGGATGGAGATGCCCAGCCACTGGGAGAGGACCGACTGCAGGTAGGCGGCCCCGCCCTGCTGCCAGGCCGCCGAGAGGGTGCCCTCTCCGGCCTCGGTCTGCCAAACGGTTTGGGGTGGGAGGGCAGCCACCTGAACGGCGATGAGATCCGGCTGGAAGGAGAGCAGGGCACAGAGGGAGAGCTCATTTTCCGGGCTGACGCCGAGGGCCAGCACGGTGAGCCGGGAGCTTTCATCCGGCAGGAGGGGGGATTCGGGCAGGGGGCCCTCCTGGGGGCCGTTGTGGCTGATGAGCAGCCAGCCCAATCCGAAAAGGAGACCGGCCGCGGCCAGCGAGAGGGTAAAGGTGCGCCAAAAATCGGCGGAGCGGGAATGGGAATGTTTCATGAAACACCTCCGGGGTGGAATAGGTGGGGGGGGGGGGAGAGGGGAGAGGCGCCCCGCAGGGCAAGCCGGCCGCCCAAGGGGCGGGCGGCTTTGGGCTGCCGAAGGCCGCCACGGCGGCGGCACGCCGCCGGCCCTGCGGGTCGCCCGGCTGCGGCACCGGATGGCCCAGCTGACAAAAGTATGGCCGCCGGGGGTGCCGCTGATGCAAAAAAGCGCGGAAATCCGGGGGAAAATGCAAACCAAGGCTTGACAAGGGGGAGCGAAGTCCCTATAATATTTTTGTGTCCGTCCAAGGGAGGGAGCAGTGCGCCCTTTTACCCCAAAGGACGGCGACCCCTAAACGCAGCGGGGATCTCCCCGAAGAAAAGGAGAGAGGCACCGTGAAGCTGGACCTGAACCGTGTACTGGAACTGCCGGGAGAAGCCGATGTGGTAACGGCGGATGTGGACCTGACAACCGTAAAACACGCAGGTCGGCCCCTATTTACGGCGCCTGTAAATGTGACCGCCAAGGCGGTGAACCGTGCCGGTGTAGTTACACTCGATTGCACCTACCGGTTTACACTGCATGTGCTGTGCGACCGCTGCCTGGCTCCGCTGGAGCTGCCCGTGGACCGAACCGTGAGCCACACCGTGGTGCGGGAGGTGAACGGGGAAGACGACGAGACCTTTTTGGTGGCCGAGAATGGATGCGTAGAGCTCGAGGAGCTTGCTACCAACGACATCCTGCCGGAGCTGCCCCAGCGCTACCTGTGCCGGGAGGACTGCAGGGGGCTGTGCCCGACCTGCGGCAAGAACCTGAACGAGGGCCCGTGCGGCTGCCGAGAGGACAGCGGCGACCCCCGGATGGATGTACTGCGCAGGCTGCTGGAAAACTGATATTCTGACAAAAACAAAGTGAAATAAGCGTAGGAGGAAAAACAAGATGGCAGTACCGAAGAGAAAAAGCAGCAAAGCAAGAAAGAACAAAAGACGCAGCAATGTGTGGAAGCTGGAGGCTCCCGCTATGTGCCGCTGCACCCAGTGCGGCTCCTTTAAGCTGCCCCACCGCGTATGCCCCGCCTGCGGCTACTACAAGGGCGTAGAGGTCATCAAGGTAGAGGAATAACCGAAAAATTAGGAAAATCCCCCGAAGGCATCAGCTTTCGGGGGCGTTTTTTTTGCAGGATGTGTACCAAAGATTGAATAATGCACAAAAATGAGGGGGAAATTTATACAGAAAAAAGCACAATGATACTGGTACTGCGGACAAAATGGTGCTAAAATGGGTGTGTCCGAAGCCCCATGGGGCTTCCTCGTGTTTGCACACAAACACGACCCCCTCCCTGCGGGCAAAAAACAAAAAACAAAAAGGAGAGATTGACGTGAAAAAAATAATAAGCATAGCGCTGGCCCTGCTTATGGTGGCTGTAATGCTGCCCGTCATGGCGATGGCGGATGAAGCAACCCTGCAAAGCCAAATCAATAATGCTACTAGCACAATAATCAAGCTTGACAAGGACTATACAGAAGACATTGTTATTGATAAAGAGCTTACGATTGATTTGAACGGCCATAAGCTGACAAATAATGTAGGCGATACCATTACGGTTAATGCAAACGGTAATTTGACTATAACCGGAAATGGTACCGTTGATAATGTTACCCACGGCAAGGCGGCATTGAGCATTAAAGAGAATGGCAAGGCCACGCTGAACGGTGGATACTTTAACCGCAGCAAAGAAAACGGAAAGGGCGCTGATGACCCGGGTGGAAATTCCTACTATACCCTCATTAACCATGGCGAGCTAATTATTAACGATGGTGCTGTGGTAACAACAGCTTCGGGGAGTAGCACATTAGGCTGTTTTTCCAGTCTGGTTGAAAATGGATATTTTTCTCATAATAATAGCACATATTACCCGACCTTGACGATTAAAGGCGGAATCTTTAAGGGCGGCTTGAATACCATCAAGAACGATGATAATGGAATTATCAATATCTATGGTGGTAAGTGTGAGAACTATTATCAGGCCTGTGTGCAGAACCACCACAAAGCAACTATTTATAACGGTGAGTTCTCTACTGATGTTTCTTCGGCTTGGTCTGTTCTGAACTGCGGTTCATGCAGCAGCGTTGATGCAATCCATGATGCTCATGAGCTTGTTATTAAGAATGGTAATTTCAAGGGCGATGTAAGAGCTAATGTGGGTACCGTCAAAATTGAAGGCGGCAGTTTTGAATCTTCCTTCACAAAGGAAGGAAATGCCACTATCGAGATTTCCGGCGGTACTTTCAAAAAGGACATTGATAAATCCTACATTGTTGATGGCAAGAAACTGGACGCCAATGGCAATGTTGTTCCTGATACCATCACCATCATCGTGCCCAGCGAGGGCGGCAACACCACTACCACCCCCAGCACCGATAACACCAAGAACCCCGGCACCGGCGCCAATGACTTTGTGGGCGTGGCTGCGGCCATGGCGGTGGTTTCCCTGCTGGGCGCTGCTGCGGTCATCCGCAAGAAATAAACTGAACTAAAGCGAACGGGCATTTGTGTGCGGTGCCCGCCATAAGGCAAAAAAAGAGCTCCCCGAAGGGAGAGGCTTCGTAAGGAAGTCCTCTCCCTCGGCTTGTGTAATCGGCCGGAATGATTGGATTGTGGGTAAAATCAATCATATTGGAGGATTACAAAATGGACAAGTACATTTATAACGAGAAAAATGGGCTTTGGTATGAATTGCAAGGTGATTACTATCTGCCCTGCCTAAAACTGCCGGAGGAAAGTGAAGTACATATCGGCATATGGGGACAACGGCACTTGCGGTATCTAAAGCAGTATCACAGAGTGCGCTACTACAATCTGCTGACAAGCGGTAAATTGAATGATTATCTTGGTGATGTGGAAACTCAGGCACAGCAGATGTTTGATGAACTTGTGAATGCACTATCTCGAAATGAAAACCTGACGGAGGATTTCAAAGCAACTGACCCAATGGAATGGGTCAGACGGAGCAATAATATCCGTAATCGGGCGGCTGAAATTGTAAATCAAGAGGTTATTTTCTCGTAATCAAGTACGGCGTGTGGGTACATCCCGCACGCCGTTTCCATATACCTCAACCGAGTTTCCGATAATATATTGTACAAGCGAACCCATCTCCTATCTTGCAAGTCTCAAAATTTTCTTGAATTCTCAATTTGGACGTGATATACTGATTTTGGAAAGATTGAATTTACCCTTAATCATAAGGAGATGAAAATATGCCAGCAAATTATAAAAAGCTCTGGAAGCTGATGATCGACAAAAATCTCAGCAAAACTGAATTGACGCATTTGGCTGGGATCAGCACTAACGCTATGGCAAAGCTGGGGCGCAACGAAGATGTTCGGGTGAATGTGCTGGAAAAGCTCTGCACCTCACTGGACTGCAAGCTGGACGACATTGTCGAATTTGAAACTGAACAGAAGAAGTAACTTGAAAGGAAAGGGCGTGACAACATGGCCTATAGTGCCGAACTCTATGTACACGACTTGGACAGGCAAGCCGCAGATGCTTTGAATCAATTCCCGAAGTTTGTAAAGCTTCTGGAATCGTATTCTGCCAATTACGATGAGAAGGCTGCTAAAATCGACCTTCTATCGACCGCGATCCGTCTCGGCGAAAACCAGATGCCGGAGGTATACGGTCTCTTGCCCCCGATCTGTGAGCAGCTTGGCATTGATACCCCGGAGCTTTATTATGTGAGGGACAGGCAGGCCAATGCAGCAACATTTGGCAGCGTTCACCCTTGTATCTATGTGACATCCGGGCTTGTGAATAAACTTCCGCTCAATCTGCTCCCCAGTGTTCTGGCGCACGAATGCGGCCACATTGCCTGCAAACATTCCCTTTATCACTCTATTGCAGCGCAGTTGGTTGGTGGTATAGACCGAAGCCCGTTAGTGCGTATTCCGGCCATTGGCAAATATCTCACGCCGACATTAGTGAGGGCACTTCTATTCTGGGATCGTTGCAGTGAGTTGTCCGCAGACCGAGCTGCTGCTCTCTGTGACGGAACAGCGGACAAAACCATTGATGTATTGCTCCGTCTCAACGGCTATGGCAAGAATGTGGATCGGAAGGAATTTCTGAAACAGGCACTTGACTTAAAATCCTTTGTCAATGATTCAAGATCCAACAAGCTGATGGAACTGATGCTGGTGCAGGATGAAACCCATCCGCGATTGGCCACCCGTGCCTATGAGTGCTATGAATGGTCGCAATCAGCGCAGTACGCAGGAATTATTGACGGTACATTCACTCTGCCAGACAAGGCAAAAGAGATCAATCAGGAGTTGGCAGAGGATGTTGTATCTGCCGAGGCGAAAGTCGAAGCGCCAAGCATTGATCGCCTGAACACGGAGCTGGCCCGTGTCAATCAGGAGTTGGAACATTATACCAATCACGCCGACAAGGCAGATTATGCCCTCGCAGTTACAAGCGGCGTTCTTGCGGGTTTAGTGGACAGCTTGTTTGTCGGAGAATTCTCGCTTGAGTATGCGAATCAGTGGGGAAATCAGCAGGCTGAAAAGCTGGTTCTAAAGGTTGCAAAATATCAAGGCTACGGTGGAACCGATCTTGGACAGGCGATAAAGCATCTAGAGGATCAGTTCCCCATTGCCGCAGACAAGGCAACTGCTGCCTTTGGCGGAGGTCTGCAACACCATCTCCGTGACTTCTCACACCACCCGACCCCGGTGGGACTGGTTTGTTCCATTTTGACGCAATTTACGGGCAATGTTTACGGTACCGATGTTGCGGGAGCGTTTCAGTGCGTACCGCTTAACAAAGATGGCCTGAATCTCGTGGGAAAGAGTTTTCCCGAAAAGATTATGTTTGGCGCTGTAAACTGGTTCTTTCATATGGTCAGTGATGTTGCCGGGTCTTCTGGCACCGTTATGAAAGGTAGCTTTGGCACGGGGCTGCCGGGGCCACTGGCCTCCCTTTTGAAGGAATTTTCTTCAACTCGCTTGTTCAAAAAGCAAGATGCTAAGGGGTGTAAGGAATTTTCCGTTTGCATATCCAAGCTGTTCAACGGAACGCTGCTGGGAGAACGGGACGCAAACGGCAATCTGATCCCTCTTAAATTTGACCTTCGCACCGAAATGGGCGTTGCCATGCAAGTTGGGAAGCAAACCATTCCTGTGATCATCAACGAATGTATCGTGCGGTCGTTTTTCCTTCTGCGCCGGTTGCTGCAGGAACTGTCCAGAGACGACATTCAAGACTGGAGTGATGTCCATAAAATCAACTGGAAAGCCATCATTCCTTTCCGAAACCGCACAGTAGACCGGATGCTCACCATAGCCAGTATGACCTTTACCGTAGCCGATACCGCTGACGCGGCGATCCACGCTGCCATCGAATCCGGCGGCAATTGGGTGCTGTTTTCCGGTCGCTTTGTTACCCGGTTTAATTATGTGGGGGCCGGGCGTGCTGCTCTTTCCATCGTGCGTGAGGTATCCAATGAGAAGAAAGAGGCGCAGCTCATTCACGAGAAGATGATCCTCTCCGAGGCGAAGGCGGCACTGTTCCTCAAGCAGCTTCAGGAGTTTAAGGAGCAGCTGGATATGAAGGTCAGCAATTATCTTGCCGAGGACATCGAAGGCTTTATGTCCGGCTTTGCTGATATGCAGCAAGGCATGCTATCCGGTGATTCAGATCTTGTTATTCGGGGGAATGTTACCATTCAGAAGGTTCTTGGGCGAGAGCCTCAGTTTACAAATCAGAAAGAATTTGATGCTCTGATGGAGTCCGATGCTCCATTGGTACTATAAAGGAGGTTAGGTAGAAGTGGATAAGAAGAAAATCGGAGCAGGTTTTGCAGGGGCTTTGCAAAAAGCTGCCGATGCAACCAAGGCAGCTAAACTGGCCGTGCAGGATATGGCGGCTGATGCAAAACAAAGTCGGGAGAAGAAAAAAGCCGATGCTCAGAAGGCGGCTTCGGCAAAGGAACTAATTGCAGCCGCTGAATCGGAAAAGGGCACTGCGCCAGAGGTGAAGAGCATTGCTACTCGAAATGCGCTTCAGATCATCTACTATCTCATGGCAGCGGATGGAACGGTTTACCACAGCGAGGAGGAAAAGTTTGATGCCATAGGTGCAGCGCTTGACCCCAATTTTGCAGATAGCAAGCCCGCTATCATCAAGGACTGTCAGGCACAATTGGAGAAGGTCATTGATTCGGAGGACTATTACGATGTTTTGCAGGACGGCGTAGAAGATGCGATTCAATCCTCCAACGAAACAGCCGATACCTTCATCACACCCAAGCTATTGGTTTGGGATCTGTTGACCATTGCATACAGTGATGAAAGTTACGATGAAACCGAGCGCAAACTGCTCAAGTACATCGTCCGTAAGCTGCAAATCGACAAAGCTGTTTTTCTGGAAATGGAAAGCAGCATCCTGACAATTCTGGATATTGAAAAAGAGATTGCGTGGATTAAGACGACAGATCGTCCGTACTTGACGATCGAAGCGCGGGTAAATGAGCTTACAAAACGCCAGGCAGCGATCTTTGACAGCGTCAAAGATTTGATCACACTTTGATGGGAGGGGAAGAAAATGCCGTTACCGCTTTTGTTTATCGGTATTGCCGTTGCCAGTGGAATGTTCGGGGTCGGCGGCACCGTAAAGGCCGGCTTTGATGCCAAAAATGCCAAGCAGATCAATAAGAGTGCCAATGGGCTTGTTCAGGAGTCCACCGATTATCTGAATGCACAGCGGCTCGCCTGCGGAAACTCACTGACCCGGCTGGGGGCAGAAAAAATGGCCGTCTTGAACGGAACGATTTCCGACTTTTTGAATGTGTTCATACAGATCAAAAATGTGGATTTCAAGGAGACGGAAGGGCTGGATGAACTCCATCGACTTCATATTGACGAGCAGGAATTTGTAGAACTTCGCAGCATGGCACACTTTGCAGGCTCCGTAACCGGTGGAGCAGTTGCTGGAACAGCCGGAGGGGCATTGGCTGCCTTCGGTGCATATGGTGCTGCACAGGCGCTGGCTTTTGCTTCGACCGGAACGGCGATTTCTGCGCTGAGCGGTGCCGCTGCAACGAATGCCACACTCGCCTTTTTCGGAGGAGGTTCCCTTGCTGCCGGTGGGCTTGGAATGGCCGGCGGGACAGCTGTACTCGGCGGACTCGTAGCCGGTCCTGCCCTATTGGTTATGGGACTGGTTGCCGGGAAAGCAGCGAAGAAAGATCTTGAAAAAGCATACACCAACCGAGCTGAGGCAGTGCAGATCGCAGCGCAGCTCAACACGGCATCCTTACAATGTGAGACCATCCGCAGAAGAACCTGTGTGTTTTACAATTTGCTGGCTCGACTGGATTCTTACTTTATGCCGTTGATCTACCAGATGAACGACATCGTAAAAGCAGAGGGCGATGATTACAGTTGCTACAGTGCAGATTCCAAAAAGATAATTGCATCCTGCGCCAGTGTGGCTGTGAGTATCAAATCCGTTTTGGACACGCCGCTGTTGACGGATGACGGACTGCTGACAGACGCTTCGAAGGGAACTGCAACAAATATTGAGGGTTTTTTGAAGAATCTGAAAATCCCATATTGATAAGTGATAACTTTTGCAAAGTCGGCTGTCGGAAACGGCAGCCGCTTTTCCTACAGCAGTATGTCAGAATCACTTGACGAACAAGCGTTCTATATGCTATACTATATCTTGCTCTCATAGCAGAGTCCACAACTGAATATCTGAAATGAAACACAAGGCAGCCGTCGAAAGAAATTGCGGCTGCGCCGCTCCTGTTGCTGAGTCTGCCAGCGGAGCGGAAAAAGCAGACATTGAAGGTTTCTGAAAAGCAGAGCCGGTACATAGTTTCATCAAAGATATGGCGAGAGATTTTCTCCCGCTGATTTGATGTGCTGTGTACCGGCTCTTTTTGTCGTTGTAGCCACCGTTCACAAAAAGTTTGCAAAAATTCTTTCGTGCAAACGGCAAAAAAGTTCCCAGTTGATTATTGAGAGGGTTAATAAATGAGCCTTCTCGCTGCCTACCAATTGAGGGGCAAATTGAAAACTAAATGACCGTCCGAATGGGATATGACCTTGCGAAAACCTCTCCGGCAGGGAGTGAGCGAGGCAACGCTGCGGTGAGATTCCGGGGCAGGCACAGAAAAACGACATTCGGAGAAAACGGCAAACAAACCGCAAATTTTTCAAGAAACAGTTCCGTTTTACACCCGTGATTTCTCCTATTTGTGGGGAAAGCTACTTTACGGTCAAGACCGCGGATTTTCGCAGAGTTCCTTTTGCAGAAACGCTGGACGGCCTCCGCATCGTCTGCGGCGTTTCTATTAGAAAATCCGTGAATTCTGCCGGTCTTGAACGGGGCTTTTTCCGGCAAAAACAGGCCTTTTACAAATGCGATCCGAAATGAGGTGAAATTCAAAATGATTACAGGAATCAAGAAGAAAAACAAGCTGACCGAGATATGGTTCGACGAAACCGGCAGCGCAGTCAACATCCGTACTTACAACACCGACCTGAAAAATCGTCTGACGGCCTATGCGGCAAAATATCCCGCCCACTGCCGCCTGACGGACGATGACGAGTGCGGCTGCCTGACCTTTGAGATAGACCGCCGACGATTCTCCGTCCGGCTGACCGCTCCCTATTCCGAGGACAGGCGAAGCAAAGCCAAGGAGACGATGACCGCCGTTAATCAGCGGAGACAGAAGAACAATTTCAAGAAGCCGCTATGACCGAGAGGCGCTGTCCACAGGAATAACGAGCATCGGATTGTGGCCCCCACAATCCAGATCCGCAGCCTTGCGGCGTGCGGACCTCTCAGGGCGTGCCGCCCTGAAACCCTGCTGAGAAAGCAAAATTTACCGAAGGAGATGACAAAATGAAGAAAGAAAAAGTGCGTATCAAGGTACGCCTGACTAAAGAAGAAAAAGAAAAATTAGAGCGAAACAGCGCCCTGTGCGGACTGACCCAAAGCGAATATGTCCGCCAGCTTTGCCGGGATGTTCACCCGAAGCCAAAACCGCCGGATGTATTCTGGGAGCTGATGGAGGAGTTATACAAGGCTCATTCCGACCTGAAAGAATGTGCCAAATACGAGCCGTCCGCCCTTGAACTCTGCACCGAGATCGAACGGCTGGTACTGGACTTACAGGAGGCGATTTAATGGCAACGACTTCTCTTTGGCACATCGAAGGCCGTTTGAAAGACCTCATCGACTATGTAGGAAACCCCGAAAAGACGAAGGCGAAAGCACCGGAGCTGCAAGACCTCTATAATGTGTTTTCCTATGTCCAGCGCCCAGAGGCCACGCAGAAGGGCGAGTATGTCACCGCCATCAACTGCCTGAAGGAAACGGCGCTGCGGCAGATGGTCCTCACCAAGAAGCGCTACGGCAAGACGGACGGCTATATCGCTTGGCACGGGTATCAAAGCTTCAAGCCGGAGGAGGTCACGCCGCAGCTTGCCCACGAGATCGGCGTGAAGCTGGCGAAGGAGATGTGGGGCGACCGCTTCGAGATCATCGTCACCACCCATCTGGACAAGGAACATCTGCACTGCCATTTCTGCTTTAATTCCGTGTCCTTTCGGGACGGCGGCAAGTATAACTATTCTAAAACAGAGCAACGGCGTTTGCGAGAAGCCTCAGACCGGCTTTGCCGGGAATACGGGCTGTCCGTCATTGAGAAGCCCCACAAAGCTCCTTCCCGTCCCGTGTGGCTGGATGAGAAAAGCGGCAAGCCCACCCGCTACAATGTCTACCGTGCCGATGTGCGGGAGGCGATGGACTTCAGCCGCACACCCTACTATATGGAGGACTATCTCCGGCGCAAGGGGTATATCACTGACTTCACCGGCAAGCACTGGAAGATACGCTTGCCCCAGTATGAGCATTTCACAAGGCTTGATACGCTGAATGAACGATGGACCCCGGAGAATATCCGCCTCGGACGATATGCCTCTTTCGGCAATCGTAGGGCGTATATCAGCTACCCGCCCCAAATGCCGCAGGAGCTTTCGGATTGGTTTCGCCCGTTCCACAAGACCAGCCACATCTACAAGCTGTATCTGCACTACTGCTACCTGCTGGGGTACTTACCGAAGCATACCGACTATACGCCCACCAGCCCGTATCTGAAGGAGGACTTGCGGAAGCTGGACAAGCTGTCCCGGCAGGTGCGGTATATGGGCAAATACGGCATCGAAACCTTTGATGACCTGTACGCAGACCGGGAGAAAATCCAGCGGGATATGGATGCCCTCATTGCTCGCCGCACCAAGCTGCAAAACAGGATACGCCGTGCCGCACCTGCCGAAAAGGAAATGCTGCGGCAGGAAAAGGCAGGTGTAACAGAGCAGATCACCGCTTTGCGAAAGCAGCTGAAGCTGAATAAGGCCATTGAGGTGCGCTCTACCCAGATACAGGAAAAGACGGATTTGCTCTATGGCAACGAATACCGTGCCAAGGAGGCACAGCAGCAAAAGAAATCACAAAGAAGGGAGCGTGACGCACGATGACAGCCGACAGAAGCAATGAAATTTACACTCATATTGACAGCATTACAGACCACCTTGCAACAATGACCAAGCAGGAGCGCATAGCGTGGTTTCGCAGAAGCGCCTATGTGCAGCCGCTGAATTTCCTCCGGGAGATTGACGGCACCACCTACGCCGTAAGAGTCTTTTTCAGCGAGAGCGCAAGGGAGAACATCACCGAAAAGGTACAGCGCATCATCCTGAAAAGCGACGACAAAAGCAAAGAAATTTAAGACTATCGCATTAAAGCGTTGAAGTTTGCGGCCAGATATGGTAGAATAGGCTCACCTACAAATTCAATCATATCCGGCTGTGGAAAGGAGAACTATGACAAAACAACCGGATAAAATCACAGCCTTGTACTGCCGCCTGTCCCGTGACGATGAACAGGATGGCCTGTCGGGGTCCATCAAGAATCAGCGAACCATCCTCGAAAAGTACGCACAGGAAAATGGCTTCCGGAACACCCGTGTGTTCATTGACGATGGCTGGTCGGGTACGAACTTCGCAAGACCGGCGTTCACGGAGATTATGGAGTTGGCGGAAAAGGGCCTCATCGGCACTCTGATCGTCAAGGATCACTCCCGCTTGGGGCGTAACCGGCTCATTGTGGGACAGCTCCTGGAAGAGGGCTTCGACAGCCTCGGCATCCGCTACATCGCTATTATGGACAACATCGACACCGCCAAGGGCATCAGCGATCTTGTCCCGATGCAGGACTTGTTCAACGAGTGGCACGCCAAGAACACCAGCCAGAAGGTACGCAATGTGTTCAAGAGCAAGGGAATGTCCGGCGCACCGCTGACCACCAACCCGCCCTTTGGGTATCTGAAAGACCCGGAGAGTAAGAACGGCTGGATCGTGGATGAAGATGCGGCCAAGGCCGTGCGGCAGATTTTCGCTTGGTGCGTAGACGGCCTCGGCCCTACGCAGATCGCCAAACGGCTGAAAGCTGGCAAGATACAGACGCCTACGGAGCATTGGGGCAATATTGGCAGGAATTGCAGCAAGCCGCCCGCCGTGCCGTACAACTGGTGCTCTGCCACCGTGGCGGACATTCTCGGCAAGCAGGAATACTGCGGTGACACAGTGAATTTCCGCAGCACCACCAAGTCTTTCAAGAACAAGAAGAAAATCGAGCGCCCACCGGAGGAATGGCAGATATTCAAGGATACGCATCCTGCCATCATCGACCGGGAGACCTTCGCCTTGGTGCAGGAACTTCGCAAGCACCGCCGCAGGCCCACAAAAAGCGGTATCGTCAGCCCCTTTTCGGGTCTGCTGTACTGCGCCGACTGCGGCGAGAAGCTGTATTACAGTGTCACCAACAACTACAAGCGAGAGCAGGCGTATTTCTTCTGCTCCTCCTACCGCAAGAACTCCGAGGTCTGCTCCGCTCACTATATCCGTGAGAAAGTGGTGGAGCAAATCGTTCTGGAGAGTATGCAGCGCATCCTCCTGAATGTGCAGGTGTTTGAGAAGGAGTTTGCCCGCAAGCAGATGGATTGCTACACGGAGGACAAGAAGAAACAGCTTGCCGCCAAGCGCCGGGAGTTGAGCAAGGCAAAGAAGCGCATTGCTGAAATCGACACCCTGATCCAGAAAATCTACGAGGACAACGCCAGCGGAAAGCTGTCTGACGAGCGTTATGCTACACTGTCCCTGTCCTACGAGGAGGAGCAGAAGACATTGAAAGCTGCCGTCCCTGAGATGCAGGCGTATCTGGAAACCGAAACGGATAAGACTGAGAGCTTGCAGAGATTCATTCAGAAGGTCAAGCAAATCACGGAGCTGAAAGCGCTGACGCCGGAACTGATCCACGAGTTTGTGGATAGGATCGTTGTGTATGCGCCGAGATACCTTGACGGCAAGCGGGTGCAGCTTTTAGACATCTATTACAGCGGCGTGGGCATACTCCACGAGTTGATCCCGGAGGAGATGGAAGAAGCCTTCCAGCAGCACCTCGCAGAGCGTAACAAAGAGAAAACGGCATAACCACAAGGGTTACACCGTTTCCAAGAACTGATTAAACTGAGATACAAGAGCCGCCCCGGGGCACCTTCCTTACGGAGGGTGCCCCAAAGGGGAGCTTTTTGCGTGGGGTCAGTCATCCCGGTGGACGACCATGTTCCAGCAGGTTTGGCGGAAGGTGATCTTATTCTGCTTGGCGATCTCATCCAGCACGCGGCAGGTGGCCAGCGAGATGGAGAGGTAGCCCTCATTGCCGCCGCGGCGCTTGATCATGCTGATGAAGGCATCCAGCTCGGCGTAGAGGGGGGAGGTTTCATCCTCGATGGGGATGGGCTTCGGCTCCTGGCCACGCAGACACAGGGTGAGGGGGGACATGGTATCCCATTTGCCGATGAGGATGGCGCCCTTTTCGCCCTCGATGGCGGAGGGGAGGGGGCTGTCGGCGATTTTGCTCCAGCGCCAATCCGCCAGGAAGGCGGGGTACTGGGCCAGCGCGCCGCCCTGGGCCTCGAACTCACCGAGCTTGTTGCAGCAGGAGAGGACCTTTTGGGGTTCGCCGGCCATGGCGATGGTGGGGGCGATGCAGTAGACACCGAGATCGGCGACGGCGGCGTTATTGAGACGGGCATCGAAGGCATTGGGACGGCCGCCGGCCAGGTAGCTATCGTACCGACTGGAATACTGGCAGTAGCCCGCGGTGATGCGGCGCAGGGTGCCGATCTCCGGGATGAGCTGGTGCAGCCGGGCGAAGCCGGGGGCGAACAGGGTGCGCATGCCCTCCAGCAGGATGACGCGGCTATTGTGCGCCTGCAGCACCATGCCGTCGCAATCGATGTAGGTGGTGGCCATGGGTTTTTCGCACAGGATGTGCTTGCCGGCCTTCATCAGGGTGATGGCCTGCTCGGCGTGGCAGAGATTGGGGCTGGCGATATAGACGGCATCGACCTCGCCGCAGGCGGCCAGCTGGTTTAGGTCGGTGAAGGTGAGGGGGGCGCCCCACTGGGCGGCGAATTCGGCGGCGCGCTCCCCGGTACGGGAATAGACGGCGGTGAGGGTGAATTCGGGGTGCTTTTTGGCTTCGGTGAGGAACTGTTCGACGATATGGCCGGAGCCGATGGTGGCAAAACGGATCATGGGGGGACCTCCTTGGGTGGGGTGATGGGGTGGTGCAGGGAATGGTGCGGGGGGAGGGGCGGGCCGCAGGCCCGGCGGCGGAGCCGCCGCTGCGGACACAGTCCGCAGAATCCGTCCAGAGGACGGATTGGCCTGCGGCCCGTATCCTGCGGCTTGCAGGGATCAGGTGAGGGGCGGCGTCAGCCCCAGCAGGGCGTCCAGCAGGTCGGCGCCATCCATGCCGGCCACATGAACGGTGGTTTGCAATGCTTCGGCGACATCGTAGGGGGTGGTGTCATCCAGGAACTTATCCTTTTCGTCCCGCAGCATGATCTCCGGGAGGATAAGGCCCTGGTAGAGGGGTTTATCCCGGAGATATTCGATGATATCCCGGCCGCAGACAAGGCCGGTGACATTGACGCCGCCGCCGAAGGTGATATTGGGCACGCCGTAGACGGTAAGCTGCCGGTGGGGGAATTTATCCTTTGCGGTTTCCAAAAGCTCCCGCAGGAGGGGGGCGGCGGCTTCGCCGGTGGCAAGGGAGAAGTGACTTTTCTCCTCATCGCCGTCTTCCATGGAAAGGGCGGAGGCAAATTCATCCCGCAAAAGGGCGGTGGTGCCCACGCCGTTGCCCAGCTGGTCGAAGTCCTCGTAATAGCTGTAATCCGGCAGGGGCAGCCCGGCGATGAGGTAGAGCTCATCGGCGCAGAAGGCGATGCGGCTGCCGTGGCGGCGCAGCATCTCTTCCCCGAATTCATCGGCGATGCGGATGCAGTCGGCGGCTTCCTCCGGCTTCATCATGCGCAGAGGATAAAGGCCCTCCCGATGGCCGGTGAGCCCGACGGGTACTAAGGCGATGCTTTGCACTTCCGGGGCGTACTGACCCAGATCCCACAGGCTGCGGCGCAGCTCCTCGCCGTCATTGAGGCCGGGGCAGACAACGATTTGGGCATTGATGCGGATGTGGTGCGCGGCCAGCTGGGGGATATACTTGAGCACCTCGCCGCTGCGGGGGTTTTTCATCAGTTCGACCCGCAGCTCCGGATTGGTGGCGTGGACCGAGATATTGATGGGGCTGATGTGCATTTTGATGATGCGGGCGATGTCCTCATCGGTCATATTGGTGAGGGTGACATAGCTGCCGAACAGGAAGCTCATGCGGCTGTCGTCATCCTTAAAGTAGAGGGTTTCGCGCATGCCGCGGGGCAGCTGATCGACGAAGCAGAAAACGCACTTATTGGCGCAGTGGTGCTGGCGATCCATGAGGTAATCGGTAAATTCCAGCCCCAGCTCGTCGTACTCCTCTTTTTTGATGTGAAAGGTGAGCGGTTTGCTGTCCCGTTCCACTTCGACGGTGAGGGCAGTATCGATCATATAAAAGCGGTAATCCAGCACATCGTGGATGAGATTGCCGTTGACGGCGACCAGGCGGTCGCCGGCCCGGATGCCGGCTTTGGCGGCGGGAGTATGCGGGGTGACGCTATCAATGAGAATGGACATGGTTTTTTCTCCAAAGCAAGTGAGATTGGCGGGGCGGCAGATAAAAATGGGAAAATGACAAGGAGGGGGCCGCAGGCAGGCTTATGCCCGGTGAAGGCGGGCTGATGCCTGTCAAGGCACGCGACGCGGTCAGGGCCCATTTTCAGCTGCCGCAGACCGCCGGGGGATCGGCGCTGGGTGGGCAGCGGTATTCGAGGAAAACAAGCTCCTCCGGTATTTTGCCCTGAAAAAGGACCTGGGCGCGCCCGCAAAGCGAAAAACCATTTTTCTGGTACAGGGTGGCGGCGGGAATATTGCCGGCCCAGGTATCCAGCCGGATGACGGCGCAGCCCATGGCGGCGGCCTGCTGCTTGATGCGGGAGATGCACTCCCGGCCAAGGCCCTGCCCGGCATACCGGGGCGGGATGCAGAGGGTATGGACCACAAGCACTTGCTCCGGCGGGGCGGGATACTGCCAACCAATGGTGGCATAGAAATCATCCTGGTGATGATTGAGGATGACGCTGGCGACGGGTTCGCCCTCCCGTTCCAGCACCCACAGCGTGCCGGCGGCCAGGGCCGCGGCGGCGGTTTGGCGGGTGGGGTAGACCCCCAGTGACCAATTGGTGGTGCTGCGGCCGGTTTCGGCTTCGTGGGTGAGCAGTTCGGTATAGTGGCGCTCAATGGCGTCTAAATCAGATTCGGCGGCGGGACGGAACAGCATGGGGACTCCTTTATTATTTAGCGAGGTAATGGATGAACAGGGCGACGGTGCAGGCAAAGGCGACCGCCTGCAGCACGGTAACAGCGCGGGGCACCCGGCGGACAGTGAGGACGAGGGACAGCATGGTGAAGATAGCGGTGATGAGGTAGAGAAGGGTCATGGGGGCTCCTTTCAACTATTCGTGGGTTGGTCAGCAGCACCGGCAAGAGAGCACGATATTCTAAATAAGACCTTGCGGGAAAGGCGGCGAAAATCAGTCGGTGAGAATTCCCTCGCAGCCGTCGGCATCGGGGGCGATAGCGGTGAGCAGCACCGGGCGGATGTCGCCGGGGTGGGCGGCGGGGTCGCAGACGGTGACGGGGGTGTAATTGGGGGTGTAGCCGGTGCAGCCCTGCTGCCCGCGGCTTTCGAACAGTACCGGCTGGGTTTGCCCCAGCATGGCGGTGAGGGCGGTTTTTCGCAGCTCGGCGGCCACAGCGATGAGTTCCGCGCAGCGGCGCTTTTTATCGGCCGGGGCGACCTGATCCGGCATGGCGGCGGCGCGGGTGCCGGGACGCTGGCTGTACGCAAAGGCGTGAATTTTGGCGAAGCCGATTTCCCGGGCAAATTGCAAAGACTCCTGGTGGTCCACTTCGGTTTCGCCGGCAAAGCCCACCATCATATCGGTGGTGAGGGCGGCTCCGGGGAAGGCCTTTCTCACCGCTTCAGCCACGGCGCGGTACTGGGTGGTATCGTAGTGACGGTTCATGCGGCGCAGGGTGGCATCGCAGCCGCTTTGCAGCGAAAGATGGAACTGCGGGCAGAGCTTGCCCCCGCAGCCCTCCGCCAGGCGGTAAATTTCCTGCGGAGTGAGGAGGTCGGGTTCGATGGAACCGAGACGGACCCGCTCGACGCCGGGGGTGGCGGCTGCCGCCAAGACGGCATCGGAGAGGTGCAACCCCCATTCCCTGCCGTAATTGGAAAGATTGATGCCGGTGAGGACGATCTCACGGTAACCCTTCCGCGCAAGGGTGAGAAGTTCGCTTTGCAGCTCCGGCATGGGCTTGCTGCGGACGGGGCCGCGCGCGGCGGGGATGATGCAATAGCTGCACCAGTTATCGCAGCCGTCCTGTATTTTAAGAAAGGCGCGGGTGCGCACGCCAAAATCGGCGGCGGAGCAGGCCTCGAAATCCTCGCCTTTTTCGTGCTTTGGGATATTGACAACGCGCTGGTGATCGAGAGAAAAATCCTTGACCAGCTGCGGCAGGGCGGCACGGTTGCGTGCCCCGGTGATGATATCGGCTTCCTGCACGGCGGCGGCCTCCCGCGGGAAGGCCTGCGGGTAGCAGCCGGTGAGCACCACGATGGCGCCAGGATTTTCCCGACGGAAGCGGCGGACGGCCTGGCGGGTCTTGCGGTCGCCTTCGGCGGTGACGGTGCAGCTGCCCACCACATAGACATCGCAGCCGGGGGCGTGCCCGGGGACGACATCAAAGCCTTCGGCGGCAAAGCGGGCGGAAAGCACCTCAGTTTCGTATTGATTGACCTTGCAGCCAAGGGTATAGAACGCGACGCGCATGGGGAGGACCTCCGTGGATGGGTTGGCAGGGACTGGGGGGAAGGCGGGAGCTGGTGCCGGGCCGCAGGCCCGGCGGCGGAGCCGCCGCAGCGGGCGCAGCCCGCTGAAACCGTCCGGAGGACGGTTTGGCCTGCGGCCCGGTGCCCATGCCTTTTGCAGAGTGAAAAAGGCGTTAGATCCTTAACTTTATTATTATAGCGAATTTGCGGGAAAGTAGCAAGCAGTACGGCGCAAAAGGGACTTGCGGCGGGGCGGCGAAACGGCTACAATGGAGAAAAAAGACCCGGAAAGGAACCAAAATGCAGATAAGAAAAGCAAAAGAAGAGGACATCGCGGCGGTGGCGGCACTGTACGATGCCGTGTGTGATACGCTGGAGGCGGGAGAAAACTACCCCGGCTGGGCCAAGGGGGATTATCCTACCCGGCGGGACGCCGAAATGGGCGAGGCCGCCGGGGAGCTCTTTGTGACGGAAGAGGCGGGAGAGATCCTGGGGACGATGATGCTGCGGGAGGAACAGGAACGAAACGCCCGCAGCGCCCCCTGGCAGTTGCCGCTGCAGGAACAGGAGCAGCTGACGATCTACACCTTTGCGGTGCGGCCAGACTGTCGCGGCGGTGGGGTGGGCCGGGCCCTGCTGGGATATGCGGAAGCGTGGGCAAAGGCCCAGGGCAAGCGGGCCCTGCGGCTGGATGTGCACGAGATCAATACCCCGGCGATAAAGCTGTACGAGAGCTGCGGGTTCCGATATATTGCTACCGTGGACCTGGGCTATGGGGCATACGGGCTGAAATGGTTTAGATTGTACGAAAAGCTGCTATAAGAAAAGGAGGACATCACGATGGAACCGAGGGAACTACTGGACGCGCTGGCGGTGGCGGACCGGCTGAAGGACACCACCCGGCACTGCTATACCGTAGGGGGCCGGCACGAAAGTGTGGCGGAGCACAGCTGGCGCGCGGCGCTGATGGCCTATTTCCTGCGGGACAAATTCCCGGAAGCGGATATGGATAAGGTGATTAAGATGCTGCTCATCCATGACCTGGGCGAATCGTTTACGGGGGATATTCCTTCCTTCCGTAAAACGGAGGAGAATGAGACGACCGAAGAAAAACTGCTGTATAACTGGGTAGCATCTTTGCCGCAGCCCTATGCCGCGGAGATGCGTGCCCTGTATGAGGAGATGGCGGCGCGGGAGACCACCGAAGCGAAAATTTACAAGGCCATTGATAATTTTGAGGCGGTGATCCAGCACAATGAGTCGCCGCTTTCCACTTGGATTCCGGATGAGTACGAACTGAACCGCACCTACGGCTGGGATAAGGCGGCCTTTTCCCCCTACCTGACGGCGCTGCGGCAGGAGATGCTGGAGGATACGGAAAAGAAGATCGCTGCCGGGCTAGATGGCGAGCCGATGAAGGAATACTGAGGTACCGAAGAAAGCAAAATCAAAGCACCTGTCCCCCGGGATGGGTGCTTTAGTTTTTGCCGCGGGGTACGCCCGGGGGCGGGCCGTAGGCCAAATCGTCCGGAGGACGATTTCAGCGGGCGGAGCCCGCTGGCTCCGGCGCAGCCGGAGCGGTCTGCGGCCCGAACTGGCACCTTGCGGAAACCCAGTGCAGGGAAATGCAGCCAATGCAGGAAAGCCCTTTGCAAAGCGGAAAAAATATGCTATACTGGCTCCATAAACCGGCATACCTGCCGGGAACCGGCAACAAACCCGAGAAGAAGGAGAACATTATGGCAGAAACCACCAAAGAAAACAAAGCCCAGCGGGCCAAGAAATATCGCCGCAGAAGAGTGACTGCCGCAGTAGCCGCAGCCGCGATGTGCGCGGTCATCGGTGTGGGGGTAAACGGCGTAGTGACCGCCCGGGCCAATACCGCCCTGGCGGATGCGCTGGCTACGGCCGCCGATCTGCAGCAGGCGCAGCAGGAAAGCGCCCGGCAGGCCCAACGGGAGAGCCGTACTGCTGCCGAGGCAGACCTGACCGCCTATGTGACTGAAGCCAGCGAAGAGGCTGAAGCCGCCCTGAAAAAAGCCGCTGAGGAAGCCGCCAAGGCGGCCGCGGCCAAGGCCGCCCAGACCACCAACACCTCCACCAGCGACAGCACCGAGCTGCCCGGCAACGGAGGAAAACTGAGCAGCGGTGGCCGGGCTCTTGCCGCCACCAAAACCGGCGGGAACTTTAAGGCCAGCGTTTATACCGGCAATACCGGTGTTTCCAACCTGAGCTACTACCAGTCACTGAACAGCGATGTGAAGGCCTGGCTTAAGATCCCCGGCACCAACATCAATTACCCGGTGCTGCAGAATGCCAGCGAGGACCACTACTACCTGCACCGCGGCCTGGACCGCGGCCAGAGCTACTACGGTGTGCTGTGGACCCAGACCGCAACTCGCTTTGGCAGCGGCGACAGCCTTTCCAGCAACAATGTCATCTATGGGCACAACTGGAAGAACTGCCGCTGGAACGCCGCCCCTTCCACCTACTATGCCGGCCAGCAGATGTTTGAATCGCTGCTGAGCTACCACTACACCAGCTGGGCGGAGCAGTATCCCTACATCTACTATTCCACCCCCAGTGAGGAAATGGCGTTTGTTATCTTTGCCTGCTTCTACACCGAGGGCAGCGATTGGTATATCAATGCCGAGGGTAATATTGACGGTGTGATCAGCGGCGCGCAGAGCCGCTCCCGCCACAATTTTGGTGTGGATGTCAACTCCAGCGATAAGCTGCTGACCCTTTCCACCTGCACCCGTTACTACGGCAATACCGATAACCAGCGCTTTGTGGTAATGGCGCGCCTGCTGCGCCCGGGCGAGGAGATGGGCCCTGTTTCCGTCACCTATAATCCCAACCACCAGCAGCCCAATGTATGGGGCTAAACCCGTAATCAGAAGCTCCTCCCCGGTAAGGGGAGGGGCTTTTGCGTGCTGCGGATACCTTGTGCTGGATGGGTTTGCAGGGGTCTGTGAGGTGTGGATATTTCCTGGGGAGAGCTTGTGGGATGGGGAGGGGCCGCAGGCCCGGCGATGCGCAGCATCGCCGCCGCGGGCGAAGCCCGCGAAAGCCGCCCGGAGGGCGGCTTGGCCTGCGGCCCAAGCCTGTGCCTTGCAGCGATTTGCCCAGCCCGGAAATGGATTTTTATCACGCTATTAAATGGACGCGGTATCTTGGCGCAGCAAAAAGCAGGTGGGCGCGAAGGCACATTGCAGGAACCGGCCCAATCTGAGACCCGGATTTTTAGCCTGCGAATAAGTGAGGGGAAAGTGGGACGCAAAAATACATTGCAAAAGGTGCCGTACCCTGCTATGATAAAGGGCAGAACCACTTAAAAATGAGAGGGGAAGAACCACCATGTCCGAAAAGAAGAGAATCCTGACCGGCGACCGTACCACCGGCAAGCTGCACCTGGGCCACTATGTGGGCAGCCTGCAGAACCGCGTAAGACTGCAGGATGAGTACGAGAGCTTTATTCTGCTGGCTGATATCCAGGCCTTGACCACCCACTTTGAGCACCCTGAGCTGCTGGAGCACAGCATCTACGAGGTGGCGATGGATAACCTGTCCGTTGGTCTGGACCCCAATAAGATCACGCTGGTGCAGCAGAGCCGCATCCCCTCCATCGGGGAGCTGACGGTTTTTTATTCCATGCTGGTTTCGGTGAACAGCCTGCGGCACAATCCCACCATTAAGACCGAGGCGGCCAATTATGGCTATAACGATATGACCTACGGCTTTTTGGGTTATCCCGTCAGCCAGTCGGCGGATATCACCTTCTGCAAGGCCAACCTGGTGCCGGTGGGCGAGGACCAGAAGCCCCACATGGAAATGACCCGGAAGATCGTTCGCCGCTTTAATGAGCTGTACGGCGAAACGCTGGTGGAGCCGGACATGATGCTTTCCGATTGCCCCCGCCTGATGGGCCTGGACGGCAACGCCAAGATGGGCAAGAGCCTGGGCAACGCCATCTACCTGAGCGACCCCGCCGAGGAAGTGCGCAAAAAGGTGATGAGCGCCGTGACCGATGCCAGCCGGATCAAGAAAGACGACCCCGGCCACCCAGATATCTGTGTCGTCAGCAAGTACCACAAGGTCTTTAATGCCGGTGAGTATGAGAATATCTGTGAGAGCTGCAAGAAGGGCGCCATTGGCTGCGTGGCCTGCAAAAAGGCACTGGCTTCGGCGCTCAATGACCTGCTGGAGCCGTTCCGGGAGAAGCGTGCCTACTACGAAGCCCACCGCGACGAGGTGCGGGATATCATCCTGACCGGCAGCGAGAGAGCCAATAAAATTGGCAACGAGACCGTAAAAGAGGTCAAGGAAGCCATGCATATTTATATCGGGGACTAAAGTGCCCCAAAAGGAGGAAACACGATGGCATATAACGGGAAAAGACTGCATAAATCCGAAAGCGATAAAAAGCTCTGCGGCGTCTGCGGCGGCATCGCCGAGTATTTTGACATTGACCCTACCATTGTTCGTCTGGGGTGGATTATTTTCTGCCTGGCGGGCGGCAGCGGCGTGCTGGGGTATATCATTGCGGCGCTTGTGATGCCGGAAGACCCCAACCGTCAATTCTAAGAGGAGAAAAAAAGAAGCGGCGTCCCGTTACGGGGCGCCGCTTCTGTGTGACGGTGCTTCATGCGGCAGGGGATAGAGCTGCCGTTCGACATACGCCATCATGCGGTTATTGAGAACCGCATAATACAGAATGGCGAGCATACCGCCCACCGTGCCGCAAAGCTCCGGTTCGACATGCCGTATCCTTAATACGATCATCAGGACGAGCTGTGCGACCGCACAGAAAATAAAGGTGGAAAGATGTTCCCGCCGCCACTTTTTCTTAAAGAACGCCTGCTTTTCCTTTAAGGTAAAGGTGCTGTGATCCAGTGCAGTGACAAGGTTTTCATCGGCGGCTTTTTTGAAATCCTCGGCGACAAGCCGTTCGCCGGCAACCAGCTCGTTGATGCTGACGCCGAATTCTCGGGAGAGCAGCGACAGCATCTCCACATCCGGCAGGTAGCAGCCGGTCTCCCAACGGGAAATGGTTTTATTGGTCACGCCGAGGCGCTCGCCCAGCGCCTGCTGGGTCAAGCCTTTTTCATGGCGCAGCTCCGCCAAAAATGAACCAATACGGATCAGATCCATAATGCACCTCCCCTAAAAATCCGCTCTTAGTATAGCACCGGCGGAGAATTTTTTCTTCCCCATAAAAAGCGAATGACAAAAATGTTTCACGTGAAACATTTGTTCTTGTTATTTTCAAAAAAGAGAAGCGCAAAAGCACTTCTCTAAGGGGGATTATTTGCGGTTTTTGGTCACCAGGCCATCGACAAAAACGAAGGCCGCGCAGCCCAACAGGACACAGGCAAAGACGGTAAACTGGCTGCCCATGGCCAGTAGGAAGAAAAGCCCCAAGGCGGCCAGCACTGCCGCGCAGTAGAAGGATTTGACCCACAGTTTTTTCTGTTTCATGGGGTCATTATTTTGGGCCAGCTTTTGTTCCAGCCTGCCGCTGCCACGGAATAAACTCATCGCTCGGGACCCCCTTTCTCTTTTTCTCCCTGTTTAAGGGAACGCCAAGCCCGTATAAAGGCGGCGATAAAGAAGATGACGCCCATGGCGGCAAGCACAATGCCGCCGATCGCCAGGGGGTGGATCTCCCTGACGATGCCGATAACGGTAAGCACCCCGCCGATGGTAATAGCGGCAATGCTGCTGAGGGTGGAACTGACCATAGAACGAAAGCCCATCGGAATACTCCTTTCGGCAGGGATAAAATAGCAGGGCATCCCTGCGGATACCCTGCTATTATAACATATTATTCTATCCTTGTCACCTTGCAACCGGCGGCTTCCACGGCAGCGGTCAGCTCTTCGGGAGAGTGGGGCTCCGTCATGGTGAGGGCGGCGGTGTTTTTGGCCAGGCTTACCTCGGCGGTGACACCCGGCAGCGCCTCCAGCGCGGCCTTGACCCGCCCGACGCAATGGTCACACATCATGCCGTCAATGTGGAGGGCGACGGTCTGCGGGGCGGCGGGAGCCTGCGGCTGCACCACCTTGTAGCCAGCGGCTTCCACGGCAGCGGTCAGCTCTTCGGGGGAGTGGGGCTCCGTCATGGTGAGGGCGGCGGTGTTTTTGGCCAGGCTTACCTCGGCGGTGACACCAGGGAGGGATTCCAAAGCGGATTTGACCCGGCCGACACAGTGATCGCACATCATGCCTTCAATATGGAGGACGAGGGACTGGGGCGCGGCGGGGGCGGCGGTTCCCTGGGGTTTGGCGGCGGGAGCAGCTCCCTGCGGGAGGAGGGTGCATTCCACCTCGGTGACGGGAGGGAGGGCATCTGCGGCGGGGAGCTTGGGCTTCCAGCCGCGCAGCCGCAGGGCATTGCTGACGACGCAGACCGAGGAAAGGCTCATGGCGGCGGAGGCCAGCATGGGGCTGAGCTTCCAGCCCAGCAGGGAATAGAATACCCCGGCGGCAATGGGAATGCCGATGCTATTATAAAGGAATGCCCAGAAGAGGTTTTGCTTGATATTGCGCAGGACGCTGCGGGAAAGCTGCAGGGCGGCGGGAATATCGGCGGGATCGCTGTGCATGAGGACAATATCGGCAGAATCGATGGCGATATCGGTGCCGGCACCGATGGCGATGCCGATATCGGCCCGGACCAGTGCGGGGGCGTCATTGATGCCGTCCCCCACCATGGCGACCACCTCGCCCTTTTGCTGCAGGGAGCGGATGACCGCTTCCTTCTGCTGGGGCAGCACCTCCGGGATGACCCTGGGAATGCCGACCTCCTTGGCAATGGCTTCGGCTGTACGGCGGTGATCACCGGTGAGCAGCAGTACCGAAAGCCCCATCTGCCGCAGGGCGGCAATGGCAGCGGCACTGGTTTCCCGGGGCGGATCGGCAACGGCAATAAGCCCCAGCGGGGTAGTGCCGGCACCGAAATACAGCGGGGTGCGTCCCTTGGCGGCAAGTTCCTCCGCCGCGGCGGAAAGGGCGGAGATATCGCAGCCCATGGCGGCGGCAAGACGGGCATTGCCGCCCCAAATGGTTTCGCCCTCCAGACGGGCACAAAGTCCCTGACCCTCCGGCGCGGTGAAATCGGTGACGGGGGAGAGGGAGATATTCTTTTCTGCACAGTAGGCGGTGACGGCGGCAGCTAACGGGTGGGCACTGGCGGCTTCCAGCGCGTGTGCCACCGGCAGCAGGCGGGCATCCAGCTCCACTACATCGGTGACGGCGGGCTGGCCGGTGGTGATGGTGCCGGTTTTATCCAGCACGACGGTGGTAATACTGTGGGCGCGCTCCAGTGCTTCGGCGCTTTTCACCAGGATGCCGTATTCGGCACCGCGGCCGGTACCCACCATAATAGCAGTGGGGGTGGCCAACCCCAAGGCGCAGGGACAGCTGATGACCAGCACCGCAATGCCGATGGAAAGAGCAAAGGCGGGCGTTTGGCCGACGAGCAGCCAAATGACCATGGCCAGCACGGCGATGCCGATGACGACCGGCACAAAGACGGCGGCAACTTTATCGGCGATGCGCTGGATGGGGGCTTTGGTAGCGGCGGCATCCTCCACCAGACGAATGATCTGGGAGAGGGTGGTTTCTTCCCCTACATGGGTGGCCTGCATGGTGAAATAACCGCTGCGGCACAGGGTGGCGCCGGTGACGGGATCGCCAATGGATTTGTCGACCGGCATGCTTTCACCGGTGATGGCAGATTCATCGATGGCGGCTTGTCCTTCGGTGATGGTGCCATCCACAGGAATGGCCTCACCCGCGCGGACGATGAGCAGATCGCCCTGCCGGACTTCCTCCAGCGGGACTTCGACTTCCTTGCCATCCCGCAGCAGGTGGGCGGTGGCGGGGGCTAGGGCCATCAGCTTTTGCAGGGCATCGGCAGTGTGGCTTTTACTGCGGGCTTCCCAGTATTTTCCCACACTGACGAGAGTGAGTATGGTACCGGCGGATTCAAAGTAGAGATCCATGTGGTACTGGGCGACCAGTTCCATATCCCCGGCGGCCAACCCCTGGGCAATGCGGATAATGGCATAAACACCGTACAGGATAGCGGCGGAGGAGCCGACGGCCACGAGGGTATCCATGGTGGGGGCACCGCGGAACAGAGAGGCGAAGCCCCGGCGGAAATACCGGAACTGCAAAATGACGATGGCAAGGGTGAGGGCGAGCTGCGCCAGCCCGAACCACAGGGCATTTTGATGGCCGGAAAGGAAGGCGGGCAGCGGCAGCCCCGCCATATGCCCCATGGAGATGTAGAGCAGCACCGCTAGAAGCCCCACACAGATCCACAGGCGGGTGCGCTCGCGGCCGGCGGCCCCCGCAGGGGGCTGGGCGGCAGAGCCGCCCGCGGCGCCCGCTGGACGGGCGCCGTAGCCGGCCGCGGCCACGGCCTGGCAGATCTCCGCTTCGGAGAGCTTGCTATCGTCATATTCTACCAGCATGCGGTTCTGCATCAAATCGACGGTGACGGAAGAGACCCCCGCCAGTGCCGAGACCGCCCGCTCCACATGGGAGCTACAGGCGGTACAGCTCATGCCGGTCACATCAAAGCGCTGCTTCATAAAACTCCACCTCCGTGGTATATTTTACGCCACTATTATAAAAAGGGCGGCGCGTGATGTCAACTGCTATTTTGCCCGGAAAGGGAGAATAATCCGCCCAAAGAGGCGCAAAATAGACCGCGGCTGGGGCCAACGATTGGAAAGATGCTCAATTTTCATAAAAGGTTTTATAGCATATTTGCTGAATTTGTGGAGTTGCGACAGATTTTGATTGAAATGACCGGTGACAGGCTGTATAATATCATTGCGAGGGCTGGAAACGATTCCAGCCAAGAAAAGAACGCAAACACAATATAGGAGGAGAAATCATGAAAAAGACATTAGCAATTCTGTTGGCTGTTGTTATGGCGATTACTCTGTTTACCGCCTGCGGCGACAAGCCCGCACCCACCCCCGACTCCAAGACCGGTTCTGTTTATTATCTCAACTTCAAGCCCGAGGCTGACAAGGCTTGGCAGGATCTGGCGAAGCTGTACACCGAGAAGACCGGTGTTCCCGTAACCGTTCTGACTGCGGCTTCCGGTACTTATGACCAGGTGCTGACCGCCGAGATGGATAAGGACGCTGCTCCCACCATGTTCCAGGTAGGCAACGCCGGCGCGGTAAAGACCTGGGGCGAGTACTGCTACGACCTGACCAACACCGACATCATGAAGGAAATGACCACCGACGCCTTTAACCTGAAGAACGAAGCGGGCGAGACCGTTTCCATCGGTTACTGCTATGAGGCATTCGGCATCATCGTAAATAAGGCTCTGCTGAAGCAGGCTGGCTACGAGCTGACCGACATCACCAACTTTGAGTCCCTGAAGAAGGTTGCCGACGATATCCACAGCCGCGCTGCCGAGCTGGGCTTTGATGCCTTCACCTCTGCCGGTCTGGACGGTTCCTCCAGCTGGCGTTTCTCCGGCCATCTGGCCAATATGCCCCTGTTCTATGAGTTCCGTGACAACGGCGTGACCTCTCAGCCCGCCACCATCACCGGCGCTTACCTCGATAACTACAAGAACCTCTGGGATCTGTACACCACTGACTCCGCCACCACCGGCGCTGCTCTGGTTTCCGCTACCGGCGACCAGGCTGAGGCTGAGCTCGGCGAGGGCAAGGCTGTATTCTATCAGAACGGCAGCTGGGAGTACTCCAACCTGACCTCCAAGTTCAACATGAACCCCGATGATCTGGCAATGATCCCGATTTACTGCGGCGTAGAGGGCGAAGAAAAAGCCGGTCTGTGCTGCGGCACCGAGAACTGCTGGGCTGTGAACAAGTACGCTTCCGAGGAAGACATCAAGGCTACCCTCGACTTCATGAAGTGGGTTGTTACCTCTGAGGAAGGCACCACCATGATGGCGAAGGAGTTTGGCCCGATCCCCTTCAAGTCTGCCAAGACCCCCGAGAATGTATTCTTCGCTCAGGCGAACGACTACACCGCGAACGGCAACTATGTTGTGACTTGGGCATTCAACTACACTCCCGCGGTTGATGACTGGCGTGCTGCTGTTGTTGACGCTCTGACCCAGTACACCTCCGGCAACGCTGACTGGTCTGTTGTTAAGACTGCCTTTGTTGACGGCTGGGCTGCCCAGTATGCCAAGGAGAACTCCTGATCTCAGGAGCTTCCGCTGACAACGGGATTTCCGTAAAAGGCTTTTGATGAAGCGCCTGCGGAAAACTGAATTATTGTGATAAAACGGGGGCGAGCACTGCGCTCGCCCCCGCTTTGCAAAAAAGATAGGGAAAACCCGCACCTGACGCCCCCGGCTGTACGATGACAAGGACAGGGGCGCGAGCTGCCGGCTTTGCCCAAAAACCGGACGAACCACCAAAGGAGTGTGAGGGACATTATGAAAAAGGCAAGAAAGAACCGTGATCGCGCGGCGCTTAATTCACCGCTGATCCGGCGACCGATCCAGAAGTGCTTCTGGCTGTTCCTGCTGCCGACCTTCGCGGCATTCTGCATCGGCTTTTTGTATCCGTTCTGCAAGGGATTCTTCCTTTCCTTCTGCGATTTTAAGACCACCAAGAACTGGACATGGGCGGGCATCAAAAACTACATCGCCGCATTTCAGGATAAGAGCTTCGGGCATGCCTTCTGGTACACGGCGCTGTTTGCCGTGGTTTCGCTGGTGCTCATCAATGTCATCGCCTTTGCCATTGCCTATGCGCTGACGAGAGGAATTAAGGGATCCAACCTGTTCCGTACCGTCTTCTTTATGCCGAACCTCATCGGCGGTATTGTGCTGGGCTACATCTGGAGCATGATCTTCAACGGTATTCTCATCAAATACAGCACCAGCGTGGTATTGGAGTCCAAATACGGCTTCTGGGGCTTGATCATATTGATGTGCTGGCAGCAGATCGGTTACATGATGATCATTTATGTGGCAGGGCTGCAAAGCGTGCCGGAGGATATGCTGGAGGCGGCCCGGATTGACGGCGCCAACGGCTGGCAGACGCTGTGGAAGATCACCATTCCCAATGTGATGCCCTCCATCACCATCTGCACCTTCCTGACCCTGACCAATTCCTTTAAGCTGTACGACCAGAACCTGGCGCTGACCGCCGGCAGACCCTTTATCCAGCAGGGCGGCGAGGTCATTAAGACCACCGAAATGCTGGCGCTGAATATCGTCAACTCCTTCTACGCCAGCGCACGCAGCCGCGGCGTGGGACAGGCAAAAGCCGTCATCTTCTTTGTGCTGGTGGCTGTTTTGAGTATCCTGCAGCTGCGTTCCACCAAAGATAAGGAGGTGCAGCAGTAATGTCTGCTAAGACAACGGAAAAAACCAGCGCCAAAGGCGGCTTTAAGAGCGAGCGCCGCCGCCACGACGCATTGACGGTGATCTTTTCGATTCTTTCCTTTATCTATCTGATCCCGATATTTCTGGTGGCGATGAACTCCTTTAAGAGCAACGCCTCCATCAATCTGGAGACCTTTGCGTTCCCGCGCGAGGGCACCTTTGTCGCACTGGACAACTATATTAAGGGCCTTACCTTCGGCAACTATCCTTTTCTGAAGAGCGCAGGCTATTCGCTGCTGATCACCATTGTCTCCGCAGCGCTGATCCTGCTGTGCACCAGCATGGCGGCGTGGTACATCGCCCGCGTGGGCAGCGGCTTTTCCAAGCTGGTTTATTACCTCTGCGTTTTTTCGATGGTTGTGCCGTTCCAGATGGTTATGTTTACGCTGGCACGCACTGCCGATACCTTGAAGCTCAATACCCCCTACACCATTCCCATTATTTATCTGGGCTTCGGCGCAGGGCTGGCAGTCTTTATGTTCAGCGGATTTATCAAGAGCATTCCACTGGAGATAGAGGAGGCCGCGGCCATTGACGGCTGCGGGCCGATCCGGACCTACTTTAATGTGGTGCTGCCCATGCTCAAGCCTACCATGATCTCGGTCGGTGTGCTGGAGATTATGTGGGTGTGGAACGACTACCTGCTGCCCTATCTGGTGCTGGACCGCAAGCAGTATATGACCATTCCCATTCACATTCAGTTCCTGCAGGGCAGCTACGGTTCGGTGGACCTGGGCGCGGTGATGGCGCTGATCATGCTTTCCATTATTCCGGTTATCATTTTCTACCTCACCTGCCAGAAGCACATCATCAAGGGTGTGGCGGCCGGTGCCGTAAAGGGCTGATACTGTTGTGACGATAAAAGATATAGCGAGAGAGAGCGGCTATGCCGTAGGGACCGTTTCCCGCGTGCTGAACAACCATCCGGATGTCAGCGAAAAGGCGCGGGAACGCATCCTAGCGGTGGTGGCGAAGAATGGATATACCCAAAACGCCAACGCCAAGAATCTGAAACAATCGGTAAACCGAAGCCTGCTGGTGCTGGTGAAGGGCGTAAGAAATGAGCTTTTTGCCGCACTGGTGGAGCGGCTGCAGGGCCTGGTGAACAATACCCCGTATACCCTGCTGGTGGATTATTTTGACGAGGATACCGACGAGGTGCAGCGGGCGATCACGCTGTGCGCCGAGAAAAAGCCGCAGGGGATCCTATTTCTGGGCGGCAATGCCGATAACTTTAAGCGGAGCTTTGGGCGCATTACGCTGCCGGCGGTGCTGGTGACCTCCCCGGCCGAAGGGCTGGACTACCCGAACCTTTCCAGTGTGACGACCGATGACTTTGAGGCCTCGGTGCAAGCGGTACGAGTGCTGCTGGAGTATGGACACCGGCACATTGCCATTATTGGCGGGCGGCCCAGCTTCAGCGATGTTTCCGGCCAGCGCTTTGCCGGGGGACGGGCGGCCTTTGTCCAAAGCGGACTGCCGGCCGAAAACCTGGTGGAGTATGGCGAGGCGCGCTTCTGCTATGAAGAGGGCTACCAGGCTATGCACCATGTATTGGAGGAGCACCCGGAGATCACCGCTGCCTATGCCATAGCGGATGTGGTGGCAATAGGCGCCATGCGGGCTGCGCAGGATGCCGGACGCACGGTGGGCAAGGATCTTTCCATCATCGGTTTTGATGGACTGGCGTTGGGAGAATACTTGACGCCGCGGCTGGCGACCATTGGGCAATCGGTGGAGCGGCTGGCGCGGGAAGCGACTGGCACGCTGCTGGATGCCATAGAGAACGGTGCGCCGGCCCGGCGGGTGACGGTGCCCTTTACCGTGATAAGCGGCGAGAGTGTGGGGCTGGGCCCAGGAGCACAAGCCAAGATGTGATAGAAAAGAGAGCAAAAGCTATGAGAAGCAGTGGAGTACTGATGCACATATCCTCCCTGCCGGGGCCTTACGGCATTGGCACAATGGGAGATAACGCCTACCGCTTTGTAGATTTTCTGCAGCGGGCTGGGCAGACCTGGTGGCAGATTTTGCCCATTGGGCCGACCAGCTATGGTGACTCACCGTACCAGTCGTTCAGCTCGGTGGCGGGGAACCCGTATTTTATAGACCTGCCCCAGCTGGAGCGGGATGGGCTGCTGGAGCGCGATGAATGTGAACGGCTGCCGTGGTGCGAAAGTGAGCTTTCGGTGGACTACGGACAGCTGTACCAGCTGCGCTATGAGGTGCTGCACCACGCCTACCGGCGCTTTGCGCAGAACCCACCGGAGGATTACCGGCGCTTCTGCGAGGAAAACGGGCACTGGCTGCCGGACTATGCACTGTTTATGGCGCTGAAGGATGCCCATGGCGGGCGTCCTTGGAACGAGTGGGAACAGCCGCTGAAAACCCGGGAGCCGGGTGCCATTGCGGCGGCGCGGGAGCAATATGCCGGAGAGATCGGCTTCCAGATGATGCTGCAATACCTATTTACCCGGCAGTGGCGGGCCTTGAAGGGCTATGCCAATGAGCGCGGCATCCGTATCATTGGGGATATTCCCATCTATGTACCGCGGGATTCTGCCGATGTGTGGAGTGCTCCGGAGCAATTCCTGCTGGATGAAAATTACGAGCCGATTGAGGTGGCAGGCTGCCCGCCCGATGGATTTTCGGCCGATGGGCAGCTGTGGGGCAACCCGCTGTACCGCTGGGACGCCATGAAAGCGGATGGCTACCGCTGGTGGATCGACCGCTTTAGGGCCAGCGCGGCGCTGTATGATATTATTCGTATTGACCATTTCCGTGGATTTGAGGGTTATTATGCCATTCCCGGCGGGGCCGCAACAGCCCGTGACGGTGTGTGGCGGCAGGGCCCGGGCATCGAACTGTTCCATGCGGTGCGGGCCGCTCTGGGTGACTTGCCCATCATTGCGGAGGACCTGGGCTTTTTGACCGAGGGGGTTCATCGCCTGCGGGAGGAATGCGGTTTCCCCGGCATGAAGGTGCTGCAGTTTGCCTTTGACAGCCGGGAGGACAGTGACTATCTGCCGCACAATTACCCCCGGCACTGTGTGGTATACACCGGTACCCACGATAATGATACCATAATGGGATGGATGCATACGGCATCCCCGGAGGATGTGCGGTTTGCGTGGGAGTACCTGCGCCTGACCGAAGCGGAGGGCCCCAACTGGGGCATGATGTGCGGGGCGCTGCAAAGCCCTGGTGATACTGTCATCCTGACGATGCAGGACCTGCTGGGCCTGGGCAGCGAGGCGCGGATGAATATTCCCTCCACATTAGGCTGCAACTGGAAGTGGCGCGCCGCGCCGGATAGCATCACCTCGGAGCTGGCCGACCGGCTGCACCATGTGACGGGGCTGTACCGCCGTCTGCCAAGATAAATCAGTTTATCCAAGAGAGTGAAAATAGGGAGCCTCCGGCGGAAAGCGGCCGGGGGCTCCGCTTTGGCTTGACAGGGAATTTGAAAAAGCCGTATAATGGAAACCGCAAGGGTCGGATTCTGCGAAAGGCAGGCGGCTGCACCAAAGTGACGAGGGCTGCCGCTGGATGCGCCGCAGCAGCCCGAATGAAGCGGCGCCCGCCGGAGGAAAAGAGGAGAGCGAATGACAGAGCTGAAACCATATCAGTGGCTGGATGCCAACCAGCTGAAGCTGATAGCGATAGTGGCAATGACGGTGGACCACATAGCGTGGCTGCTGTTCCCGGGGTATGCCGCCGGGGCGGTACCTATTGTGATGCATATTATTGGGCGGATCACCTGCCCAGTCATGTGCTTTTTCATTGCGGAGGGCTTCCACTATACCCGTGATCGGAAGAAGTACGCGCTGCGACTGTTCATGTTAGCGGTGGTTTCGCATTTTGCGTATATGTTGGCCTCCAATAGCTATGTGGATTGGCATTCCTTTATCCCGTTCTACTATGGGGATGTTCTGAACCAGACCAGTGTGGTGTGGTCGCTGCTGGGCGGACTGCTGATGCTGTGGCTGTGTGAGGACGAAAAGCGCAGCATGGGGGTAAAGGTTGCGGGTGTATTGCTGATTTGCCTGATTACATTGCCCAGCGATTGGAGCTGTATTGCCGCCCTGTGCGTGCTTTCCATTGGCTCCAACCGGGGCGAACCGAAGAAACAGATCGCGTGGAGTCTTTTTTATGTGGCAATCTATGCGGTGGTGTACTTCTTCGCGCTGGATAAGCTGTACGGATTGCTCCAGCTATGTGTGGTGCTTGCTATCCCGCTGCTGGCGCTGTATAATGGCAAGCGCGGTAAAAACCCGGCGGTGAACAAGGTGATGAAGTGGCTGTTTTACATCTACTACCCGCTGCACCTTGCTGTCATTGGGTTCATCCAGCTGCAGATAAGGTGACAGTATGAGGATAGAGCATATTGCCCTGTATGTGAATGACCTGGAGGCGGCAAGAGAATTCTACTGCCGTTATTTTGGCGGGCAGAGCGGAGAGCGCTACCACAACCCTAAAACGGGGTTTCAATCCTATTTCCTGCGGTTTGCGGGCGGGGTACGGCTGGAACTGATGACAGCGCCGGAGTTGGAGGATGCCCCAAAGGCGGAACGCGGGACAGGATACAGCCATCTGGCGTTCAGCGTGGGCAGCCGGCAGGCGGTGGATGAATGGACAGAGCGGCTGCGCATGGACGGCTATCCGGTGATAAGCGGCCCCAGGGTGACCGGAGACGGTTATTACGAGAGTTGTATCCTTGACCCCGAAGGTAACCGGATAGAAATAACGGAATAAAGCAAGACGAAAAAGAGATAGAGGTGGTTTGCTGTGAGGCGCTGCATTGTAGGGACCGGAGTGGAACACAGAAAATAAAAACTGACCATTCCGGAGGAAATAACATGATACCTAATTGGAAGGTATATCCCCGTTCCCAGGGGCACAGCACCGTTTACCTGAAAAATGTTGTCAAAGACCCGACCATTCAGGTGGGGGAATACACCACCTACGATGACTATGTGAATGACCCGAGGGATTTTGAGCGCAACTGCGTGCTGTACCATTACCCCGAGTGCAATGGCGATACCCTGTCCATCGGCAAGTTTTGTTCCATCGCCTGCGGCGCTAAATTCATTTTTAACGCGGCAAACCATGCGCTGGGCAGCCTTTCCACCTACCCGTTCCCCATCTTCTTTGAGGAATGGGGACTGCCGACCGACTGCGCTTCCATTGCGGAGGCGTGGGATAACCATGGCAGCATCACCATCGGCAACGATGTGTGGATCGGCTATGAGGCGGTGATCCTTTCCGGTGTGACGATCGGGGATGGGGCTATTATAGGTGCCCGTGCTGTGGTGACCAGGGATATTCCGCCCTATACCATTGCGGCTGGAGTGCCGGCTAAGCCCATCCGCCGCCGGTTTGATGTGGAAACTATTGCCCGGCTGGAGGAGCTCCGCTGGTGGGACTGGGAGGAAGAAAAGATCCGCCAGAATATTGCCGCGATCCGAAATGGGAATATCGAAGCGCTGTGCCGCGCGGCCAAAGAATAAAATGACTCAACGGGAGGCAACATGAACCGCGAGAATAAACGCAAGACCTTTGAAAAAGGCTACTATAAAAACCACCCCTGCAATGACAGCTTTACCTGTAAAGTGTGCGGGCGGCTGGTAACACCGGATGCGGCCGGGACCGACCACCGCAACCACTGCCCCAACTGTCTTTCCAGCCTGCATGTGGATATCGAGCCGGGGGACCGGGAAGCCGACTGCGGCGGCATCATGGAGCCGATTGCGGTGTGGGTGCGTGGTAAGGGCGAATGGGCCATCATCCACCGCTGCCGTAGGTGCGGAGCACTGAGCTCCAACAGGGTGGCTGCCGATGACAATCCCATGAAGCTGATGAGTATTGCCCTAAAGCCTCTGTGTGAGCCGCCTTTCCCGCTGGAGCGCATAGAGGAGATGACCGCCCTGATGGGCGGGGAGGGCCGACTGAAATAAGCCAAAGGAGCCGGATAGGACCGAGAAGGTGCTGTCCGGCTCCTTTTGCAAAGTTTAAGCAGGGGAAAGAAAGGCGGCCTGTACTCTGCACAAGCTGGTAGGAGAAAGGAGAGCAGAACTTTCCCTTGTTTTACAAGGACATACGCGGCATTCATGCCCGTCAAAACCGTATGTGTCCCCGTCAAGCAAAGGTGGAGCTCCTAGAACATGCATATCTGCGCTGAAAGTAGGAGGGCGGCAGAAAAACAACAGACTGGCGCGAAAAGGCGCTGAGACGGTGCGAAATGCAGGGAAGAGTAAGTTGTAAAGGATTGACGAAAAGGACATAATATTGTAAAATAAAATTGTTATTGGTTAACTAATATATATATAAGGGTTTGTGCAAAAACGACAAAATGTATGGAGCAAACAATCGACGAAAGCCGGGCTTTTGTGGTAAAAAGATGAAATTTGAACATTGTTGATTTCTCAAAGAGTGAGCAAGAGGTGGAGCAAGTGTGGATCTGTATACTGCGATCGTAGTGATCACAATGGCGCTGCTGGTGGTGAACATAGTGGATGTATATACCGACCGGCTGGCGGATAAAACAGCGACCATACGGTTCATAACGGTATGTGTGATCATAGGATTGGCCCAGATGGGAGAATGGATCGGGGTAAAGACGAACGGTGCAGAGGCTGCGCTGATCGGGCCGCACTGGTTCGCTAAAACGGTGGAATTCTGCATGGCGCCGGTGATGTGTGTGATGGCAGCGCACACATACGGCAAGGTGAGAAAGCCTGCGGCCGCTATTGGAGCCATTGTAGTGAATGCACTGTTCATGATCGTGAGCAACCAGTACGGATGGGTCTTCTATATTGATGAAATGAATGTTTACCACAGAGGCAGGCTGTACTGGGTGCATGTGGCGGTATTTATTGTTTCTATCCTGTACTGCTTTATATGTGTGATGATGGACGAGATGAAATACCAAATGCGGCCGGAAGCCGCACTGCTGGCGATTATGCTGTTCCTTTCGATGGGTATTTATATCCAGATGATATTTCCCGATCTGCGGGTGGACTATCTGTGCGTCGCAGTAGGAAATGCGCTGCTGTATAATCACCGGTGCAGAAGGTTTTCCCGTTTGGACGGACTGACCATGCTGTTGAACCGCACCCAGTATGAGAAGGACCTGGAGCGCATTAAACCGCCGGCGGTCATTATCAATATGGATGTCGATGACTTTAAGCAGATAAACGACACCAGTGGCCACGCGGCAGGGGACTATTACCTGCGGCAGATAGCGGAGGTAATACGAACGGTGTATGGGCGGCATGGTGACTGCTACCGCTATGGCGGCGATGAGTTTAGCTTGATTCTGACCAAGAACCTGCACCAGATGGAAAAGCTGAACGGGATGTTCGAGGCAGCGCTGGGCCAGCTGCGGGAGCAGGACCCCCAAATGCCGATGGTTTCGCTAGGATATGCCCTGTACGAGGGCGGCATCGAGGCTCTGTATGCCACCATAGAAAAGGCAGATGCCATGATGTACCGGAACAAAAAGGTGAATGACCGTGCGGAGATAGTGGAGAACGCGGCGGAATTCTGAGCAAAAATGAATACGGCAAACCCGCCGAAAGACGGGGACGCAAAGTTTAGTGTCTAACCCGGTAAATGCCGGTATGATGGACTGACCGCACAAAGAGACTTTTGCTGCGGTCAGTTTTTTATTTTGGGAGGAAGTGACATGGGATGAATCGGGTGTTCCGGGAGGAGAAGAAGTATCTTATCGGTATGGCGGAGGCCCTGCAAAGGAGCCACCTGCTGGGGCAGGTGATGCGGGAGGACCCCCACAACGGAGTGCATGGATACCGGATTCGTTCGCTGTACTTTGATACGGTGTACGATGAGGACTACCATGAAAAGCTGGCCGGAATAGAGACCCGCCGCAAGATACGGCTGCGCTGCTATGACCCGGCTGCCTGCTATGCTATGCTGGAAATGAAGCAGAAACAGGGGGCAAGCCAGCTCAAGCGCTCGCTGCGGGTGACAAGGGAGGTTGCCCAGCGGCTGATCACCGGGGACTATGCTCCGCTACTGCAAAGCAGGGAAGCCTTTGCGGCGGAGTGCTATGCCCTAATGCAAAGCCGCTGCTATCGGCCAAAGGCCATAGTGGAATATGACCGTAAGGCCTTCATCGCAAAGGAAAACAAGATACGGGTGACCTTTGACAGCCGTATCGTTGCCACCGAGAGCAGCTTTGACCTCTTTGATGAGCGGCTGAATATGGCTCCGGTGCTGGCCCCTGGCGCGGTGGTGATGGAAGTGAAGTATAACGGTTTCCTGCTGGATTATATCCGGCGGATGATCAACACCGTGGATCAAAGTGAGCTCTCGGTAAGTAAATACATGCTGGCCCGGCAGAACGGGTATCGATATCGGCTGTAAGCCGCGACGAAAAGGAGATTGACAACATGAAGGATAAGATCTTGAGCCTTTTTACCAACCCCAGTGAGATGACGCCGGAACAGATTGTACTGAATATCGGTATTGCGGCGGTGCTGGGCTTCTTCATCTTTATTTCCTACTATATTTCCCATCGGGGTACCATTTACAGCAAGAAATTTAACGCCTCGCTGGTGATATTGTCGGCCCTGACCGGCACAGTAATGACCGTCATCGGGAATAATATAGCGCTTTCCCTGGGTATGGTGGGCGCGCTTTCCATTGTGCGGTTCCGTACTGCCATCAAGGATTCCCGTGATACCGTGTATATCTTTTGGTCCATTATTGTGGGCATCTGCTGCGGGGTACTTTCGATCACATCCCATAGAGGAAGGCGCTCTGTAACCTCCTGTTCCAAAGTCTGTCCTGTGGTATAGGTTGTATCGGTCAGTATTTCACTGTTGCTGTATTGGTTGAGCATGTTCAGGTAATCGCGCCGTGTGCGTTTTACTGCCTGGATTAAGTAACCTGTAAATCTGATTTGTAGTTCTTCCTCTATCTGTCCATTATTTCGATACCGCATGGTCTTGTCCTCCAAATCGTTCAAGAATTTTTGGGAATCTTGAACATTTGGAGGGGATCGGCACCGAACTAATGGGCGTCTTCGTGTTCTATATAAAACAACACAGCCGGCCACACACCACAAAGGTGAGCAATCGGCTGTGTGATACACATAAAGAAGTCCGTCACGACTTCCGACGCCCGCAGGAGGAGGCTTGTCGCTTGTCTTGTGATGTTCCCGCCCTGTCCTCCGAAAAGGGCGGCAGAAGAACCATATTCGATAGTAAACTGTGTGTCGAAATGTAAGCAGATGGGCGACGAACCTTTTTATGTGCATGGTTTTCAAATCTTCCATGCGCATTTGGCTCCTTGCCATCTGAACCGCACTTTGCACACGAACCTGCATTGCCCATTAAGGTGGGCAGCAGGTCTGCCAATGATCCAGGTTCAGTAATTCGATTTTTTTGTAGAATTTTGTCGGGAATTAAAAGAAAAGGCGGCCTCATTCATTTAAGAATAAGACCGCCTAACGCAACTTAAAATTCCCTCTGCTATTTCGATTTTTAGTTTTCATACACATTCCTCCTTCTGAATGCAGCCTGTGCTGATTAGAAATTAAGTCCATTGTAGTTGGAAAATCTGACCAAATTCTGATTCAAACATTGTTTTTCCAGTTTTATTCCAGTTTTTTTCGACACAGTAAAAGAGTGCGGCACTCGTTGATCAGCGAGAGCCGCACTCCTTTACTTCTCAAAACGATAACCGTATCCATGCACGGTATGTATCGCATTGGTATTCAGCTTTTTCCGTATTTTGTAGATCCTGCTGGTAACGCTTTCGAGGCCAGAAGCAAAATCATTGGGCATCGCATATTGGTAAAGCTGCTCCCGGGTAAAGGTCCAGCCAGGGTGTAAGGCCAGATAATATAAAATATTGAACTCCATTGTAGTTAACTCCACAACTTGTTCATTTATATAGACCCTGCGTTCATTGGGGTCAATACGCAAATTTCCATATTGCAGTACCGCCATCCCGATCAACAGCCTCACCTCCCACAATTATTCCTTTTTGTCCATACTCTGCTTCAGATGCCGAAAGCTACTCTCGCTGATCACATGCTCCATGCGGCAGGCCTCCTGTTCCGCTGTTTTTGGATCGACACCTGCCTCCGTCAACAAGTGGGTAAAGAAGCAGTGTTTCTCATAGGTCTGCTCGGCTACCTCGCGGCCCACATCAGTCAGGCGGAGAAAGAAGTCCTCGTCCATGGTGAGGAAACCGCCCTCTTTTAAGGTTGCTACTGCGTGGCATACACTGGGCTTAGACACCCCCATATGCCGGGCCACATCTACGGAGCGTACCATGCCTTTTTCCTTTTGGAGTACCAGTACGGCCTCCAGATAGTCTTCGCCGGAGGCATGAAGTGATGTGCCGTGTTGTCGTTTCACTCTTTTCTTCACGCCAATCTCCAGCCCTCGGCCTGTTCCCGAATCTCAATAAACCGCCGGTACAAGCCGCCTTGGGCCATCAGTTCCGCATGGGTACCCCGCTGGGCGATACGGCCATCCTCCACCACCAGAATCTGATCCGCGTGCTGGATGGTAGCCAGCCGGTGGGCGATGGTGAGGATGGTTTTCCCCTTTGTCAAAGCGGACAGAGCCTGTTGGATCAGGTGTTCATTCTCCGGGTCTACGCTGGCGGTCGCTTCATCAAGGATGACAATAGGGGCGTCTTTCAAAATGGCCCGGGCGATGGAGATGCGCTGCTTCTCTCCTCCGGAGAGAGTGGAGCCGCCCTCTCCGATTACGGTGCCATAGCCGTTCGGCAGGGCCGAGATGAAGTCATGGCAGCAGGCAGCTTTGGCGGCGGCCACCACCTGCTCGTGGGTGGCATCCGGGCAGCCGAATTTGATATTGTTCTCCACACTGTCCTGGAAGAGATACACATTCTGAAAGACCATGGAGATATTTCGCAGCAGGCTTTCACAGGTAAACTCTTTTACATCGTGGCCGCCCACCGACACGGAGCCGCGATCCGCGTCATAGAAGCGGGCTACCAGATTGCATATCGTGCTCTTGCCGGAGCCAGACGGCCCCACAATGGCGGTAGTGGTCCCCTGGGGTGCGGTAAAGGTTACATCGTGAAGCACCTCGCGGCTCCCATACCCGAAGGATACATGGGAGAGGGACACATCGAACCGCTCCGGCGTGACCTCTTTCCCGCCCTTGTCAATGAAATCCGTATGTTCCAGTTCCTCCAGCCTGTCCAGCACCGAATCTGTCACCGACAGGATGTGGGCCGCGTCATTGATGGCCTCCACACTGCCAAAAATGGTGAAGGAGAACAGGGCGATCATCAGGAAATACGGGAGCGGTAAGGCGCCTGCCAAAGCCTGCTGGCCCGCGGCGAGCACCAGCCCCACGGATGCCGCCCGCAGAGCGAACAGATGCAGACAGTTCCAGGGGACGAACCCAAACTCGTTTTTGATACGGATGGCCTTATTGTCCCGGCAGGCGTCCCGGAACCGCTGAACGGAAACCCCGTCCTGTCCAAAGGACTTCACCACCGGCAGGCCATGGATATATTCGACAGCCGCGCCGGACAATGCCTCCTGAGCCCGGTGACTCACAGGAGCGGTGCGGGCGCTCTGACGGCCAATCCCCCGCAGGGCAAAGGCGGACACCAGCACGCCGATCAGTGCCACCAGCGCGGCGGGCGGGCAGAAAATCGCCACGCACAGCAGGATCACGGCTACCTGAATATAGCCGTTCACCACCGCGTCCACCATCTTCATACTCTGGAGTTCCAGCGTGCTCAGTTCCGTGGTGAGCGCCGCCAAAATGTCCCCCAGATTGTTTTTGGCAAAATACCCAAGGGACACCCGTTTCAGTACATCTCCCAGTTCCATCCGCTGCTCTGCCGCCCGTTCCGTGCCGATACTCTCCTGAAGCCGGTTTTTCCAATAGGTGAAGAAGAACCGCAGCAGGATCAGAACGACGATGCCGGATAAGCACAGCCATGGGAGAGAGCCGGAAAGCTCATTTTCCCCCCAAGCGTTCCCGATCATCCGCCCCAGGGCCCAGGCCGCCAGCATCACCGGCCCCGCGGTACACCATGTTGCAAAAAACGAGCACACAAAGCCCAGAATCATTCGTTTTCGATAGTTCTTTGCCCATCCCATAATGCGTCCTACGCTGTGAAACATCTCAATTCCCCTCCTTTTTGCCGGATGTGACCGCCCAGTTTCGTGCCCCCACATGGGCCGTCCAAAGGGTCTGATACAGCGGGCAGCGGCCCAGCAGTTCTTCCTGTGTGCCACAGTCTGCAACGCTCCCTTTCTCCAGCACCACGATCTGGTCCGCGTTCTGGATGGTGGAGAGCCGGTGGGCAATGACCAGCAGCGTTTTCCCCCTGGAAAGCGCCATAATGGAGCGTTGGATTTTGTCCTCATTCTCGGGATCAGTGAAGGCGGTCGCCTCGTCCAAAATCACAATGGGGGCGTCCTTCAAAATGGCGCGGGCGATGGCGATGCGCTGACGCTCTCCGCCGGAGAGCTGCTTGCCCGCGTCTCCGGCCGTCGTATCCCAGCCATGCTCCAGTCGGCCAATGAATTCTTCGCACTGGGCCGCCTGAGCAGCCGCCAGCACTTCCTCGTCCGAGGCCCCCGGACGCCCCAGCCGGATGTTCTCTTTCAGGGAGCAGTCAAAGAGGAAGTTGTCCTGCGTGACGAAACTGATGGACTGGGAGAGCTGCTTCAGCGGGAGCTTGCGGATGTCCTGTCCGCCCAGGGTGATGGAGCCTCCCGTCACATCCCAAAACCGGGCGGTCAGCCGGGCTATGGTGGACTTGCCGCCGCCGGACGGCCCCACCAGGGCGGTGAATTTTCCCTGTGGGATGGTCAAGTTCAGATGGCGAAGCACCTCCTTGCCCTCTGTCCCGCCATAGGAAAAAGATACATCCCGCATCTGGATGCTGCTGCCTTCCAGATGGACATTCTGCTCCGCTTGCGTGAGCTGGGGCAAATTCAGCAGTTCACGGGTGTCCTTTACTGCAAACTGCATACTTTTTATGGAGTTGATGAAGGCAGTGGCGCTCATCAGGGGGGACACGATTCCCAGGGCCAGCATCAGGCAGAGCGTCACCTGGGCCGGGTCCAGTATCCCCGCCTGATAGAGCGCGACGCCCACCGGCAGGGTCCCCAGCAGGGTGGTCGGCAGAATGGACAGGCACAGATTCATGGAAGCCCAGGTGCAGCGGAACCATCCCATGGTGAAGTCCCGGAAGGAGGCCACCGCCTGGGCGAATTTCTGATAGGACCGCTCCCCCTGGCTGAACGCCTTCACCACCTGAATGCCCTCTACATATTCCACGATCACGCTGTTCACATGGGCGTTGGCCTCCATGTAGGCGGCGTAATTCTTGTTATAGGTCCGCATCCCGAAGGTCATGGGGATGAGCGCCACCGGGATGGTCACCAGCAGGGCAAGGCCCATCCGCCAGTCGATGGCGAACATGGCGATGACCACGACCAGAGGCAGCAGAAGATTGGAACTGAGTTCCGGGATCATGTGAGCCAGAGGCGGCTCCACATCTTCAATACGGTCCACGATGGTGCTTTTCATGGAGCCAATGGGCCGGCTTTCCACCTCGCCCAGCGGCGCCCCCATCAGCCGGTCCGCCACCTGAAGGCGCAGGCCCTCCAAAATCGTGTAGGCGGATACATGGGCCAGCATGGTGGACAGGGCATAGCCAGCCACCTTGACGGCATAGCCAGCCAGACACACGCCACACCAAAATACAATGCCCTCCCAGTCCGCCTGACGCTCCAGAAAGAGCCGGATGATCTGGTAAACGCCGAGATACGGTACGAAGCCCCCGGCCACACTGAGAATAGCCAGTACCACAGACCCGGCCATCTTCCCCCGGCAGGGTGCGGCGAAGGAGAGCAGGATACCGAGCCAAGTTCGTTCCTTCATGTGCAATACTCCTCTCAAAGAAAAATCGTTGTAGTTTGCTGCGCTAACTACAACGATTATAAGAAATTCTTCTTCCTCTGTCCGCTCCGTCCTGCCGGTCTGGTCCCGTTTGGACGGAAAAATTTATGTCTCAATTCGATTTTGTATTCCAAACTGCAAGTTGCGGATGATAGCTACTTCTTGCATTTTATGGGCAAATCAGCTATATTAAATAAGCTGTGATTTATAAATCTGCCCGAAAGGATGATACATAATAATGAACACAGAAGCAGGACATAAAAAATTCACCTCATTGCAAATAACCTTTGCAATTGTGCTTTCTATAATCGTATTAGTTGTCGCACAAATGCTCTCCTTTTCAATTAGCGAATTGCCTCTAAATGTCGGCGTACCCCTTGCTTTTTGTAATATCCTTGCAGGAGTATTATATGTTGTGTTTGCTTTTTTGGGGGTCAAATTGCTATGCCAAAAGCTATTAAAGGTGTCTCTGACCGAATTGCGGATACCCCATTTGAAGATAAAACCTGTTTGGATTATATCAGCTTTTGCAATGCCAGCGTTGGTTTTGGTAATTGCAATGTTACTCGGCGGACACTGGGAGATTAACACCTTTAATACGGAGGAGCGCAATGCAACGCTCACGGGGGCTATCTTCTTCTATGGATTAGCGACGGGAATCGTAGAAGAACTGATTTTCCGGGGCGTAATCATGAGATGTCTGGAAAAACGGTTCAACATGCAAATTGCCATTATTATACCATCTGTCCTTTTTGGATTACTTCATATTATTGGAAATGACCTTGACTTTGTGAGCATTGTCCAGCTTCTGATTGCTGGTAGTATTGTAGGGGTACTATTTTCTTTGATTGCTTATGAAAGCAATTCCGTTTGGAATAACGCGCTCGTTCATGGGATCTGGAATATGGCTCTCATCGGCGGAATTTTGTATATAGGAAATAAGGCGGACAGTAGTTCCATTTTCAATTTCATACTTGATAATAAATCGTTTTTAATATCGGGTGGTGATTTTGGTATTGAAGCATCTGTAATCTCTATTTTGGCCTATTTGTTATTCATTGCGCTGGCGGCTGTCCAGATTAGGAGGAAATCGATTTTCAATAAAAATGCGTAACCAGTCCATTGGGCAATGGTTATTATATCTGTATGGGATATTTTCCCTAAAAACTTTAACTGGGCGCCTCACTTTTGAGACGCCCAGTTTTTATGCCTTTGACGAATCAATCCACATCATATTCTGAATTTTAGTTCTTGGGAGTGCAAAAGGAATTAAGGGAAATTTATTGGCTTTCCCGCCGGTACTCCAGAGGCGTCTTGCCCTTGGCTTCCTTGAATGCGGCGGCAAATTTGCTGGAGCTGTCATAACCTACCCGGCCGGCGATCTCTGCCACTCCCATTTGAGGCTCCTGCTGGAGCAGAAGCGCGGCCTGATCCATGCGGAAATTACGCATATAGGTGTTGATGGGCTGCCCATAAATCGACTTGAAGCACTCCTTCAGCGCCGTAGCCGGGACAGAAAACCGTTCAGACAATTCCGCAATCGTATAGTGGCGTTCCAGCTCCCCCGTCAATAACCGATGGACGGCCTTCACTTTTTCCACCTGGGATTTATAGAAGTAAGGCTTTTCCGCATCCTTTGGCAGTTCCAGCGCGTCCAGATACAGGAGCAATTCCAGCACCTTGATACGGAAATAAGGGAGCTTGATCTGTTCCGGCACCGCGTAGAGCTCCTGAAAAATGTGATCAATGGAGGGCGCCCCATGGAGCACCTTGGGATGGCGGCTGGCGCAGAATTTATCCTGGAGCCGGGCCAGATCCACCGGAAATTCCCGTATCCACTCCTTCAGCGATTGGGCGGCCTGGGGGAGCGCAAAACCAACGGTGATCCCGTGATAATGGGCAAGGGGGAAGGTAAAATGGCCCTGGTGCTCCAGCCGCCGGTCCAGCTTCAGGTCGCCCGCCTCCACATAGGAGTACGCATCCGGGCCGGCAGGGTACTCCATGCGCCCCTGGCGGCAGTAATCAATGCACAGCAGATCCTCCGTTGTACGGAACGCGGAATCATAGCTCTCCATATGGAAATCGTTGTACATCAGGGATACGCCGGGGAACAGGTCGTATTGTGTCATGATCCCCTCTCCGGTACCGCTGTGAAACTGAAAGACCCGGCAGTTTCCACCCTCCACCAGCGGGACAGGGAATCCATTGTCTGCCATTACTTGCTCCAGCATGAAATTTCTCCTTTTACAATCGCAACACCCGGTCACAGGCTCTCTGCATGAATTCCTGGTCATGGGTGACCACCAGAACAATCCGCCCATGCCTTGCCAGACTGCGGATCACCCCGGACACCTCCACCATGCGGGCATAGTCCAAACCGCTGGTAGGCTCGTCAAAAATCAGCACAGGCTTCTCCGACAGCAGCGCCGTAGCCACTGCCAGCCTCTGCTTCTGCCCCCCGGAGAGAGACATCGGATGCCGCTCCCGAAAGGACAGCAGGTGGAGGCTGTCCAGCACCTCCGAAATCTGATTGTCAGATGCCTCCGGCGCGGACATCCGGCACTCTCCCCACGCGCTGTCGGAGAACAGCTGATGGTTTACATCCTGCATGACGCAGAAAGCCGACCGCTGGCGGCCTTTTCGATCCAGAGGCTTTCCGTTCAGCAGAATTTGTCCCGCTTGTTCTTTCAGCAGCCCGCAAAGGCAGCGGGAAAGTGTGGTCTTGCCCACGCCGTTGGGTCCGGTGATTGCCACCACCTCGCCGGGGCGGGCGGAAAAAGACAGGTCCCGGAACACGGGAGCGCCTTTGCGGAAGCTGCAGGTCAAGCCCTCCACAGACAGCCCTTCTTCGCTGCCGGCCGATTCCACAGCGGGGAGCGTGCATATCGCCGGGGTCAGAGTACGCAGCCCCAGGGCTTCCCGCTCCGGGTCTGGCAGGCTGCGAAACTGCTCCCCGGTGAAGACGCGCTCCAGCACCCCGCTCCGAAGATAAAACGCCCGGTCGATGAGATCGGTGAGAAAGTACAGGCGGTGCTCCGCCACCACGATTGTGCAGCCCTGCCGCTTCAAAGCGGCGATCTGGTCGTGGAGGCGGGCAATGGCCTCCTGATCCAGATTGGCCGTCGGCTCGTCCAGCACATAGATTTCGGGGCCCATGGCATAGACGGAGCCAAAGGCCAGAAGCTGCTTTTGCCCGCCGGATAGAGAAAAGATGTTTTTTCCCCGCAGGTCCTGGAGATGCAGTGTTTCCGCGACCTGCTCCACACGGCGGCGGATCTCTTCCGGCGGACGGCCCTCATTTTCCAGCCCAAAGGCCAGTTCGCTGTCGGTGTCCAGATTAAAAAACTGGGACTTTGGATTTTGAAACACAGAGCCTACCCGCTGGGCCAGTTCATACATGGGTGTTTCCCGCGGCGCAAGCCCGTTTACTATCACCCGTCCCTCCAGGCGGCATCCGGGAGTAAAAGCCGGGATCAGGCCGTTGATCAGCTTCGTCACCGTGGTCTTTCCGCAGCCGGAGGCCCCGCACAGCAGGATGCACTCTCCGCGGGCAACAGTGGCGCTGACATGGGAAAGCGTTTCCTGTTTTTCTCCATAGCCAAAGGAAACCTGTTCCAAACCTATCATTGTCACTCCCCCTTATTGTACCACAAATGAGCCTATCAGCAAGGCCAGGACCAACAGCATCCCCGTCAGGTCTGCTGGCATTAGACGCAGGGACACGGCGCTGGTCTTCCGGGCTGGATTTTCGATTCCTCGGGTCACAGCCGCCGCGGAGAGCTCCTCCGCCGTCTCTGTAGCGGACACCATGAGGGGCATCACCGTACACTCCAAGCGGCTGAGTCCCCGGATATTCCGCAGCTTCATTGCGTCCCGGATGTGGCCGATCTCCTCCCGGATAGCGGGGAAGTACCGCAGCGTCACGGATATAGCCACGATCAGCTTCTGGGGAATATGTAACTGCCGCAGCCCTACGATCAGGTAGCGCAGAGGAGTGCATTTCAACATCAGCGATCCGGTCATCAGGCAGGGGAACATCCGGCGGGTATAGGTGGCAAAGATGGTAAAACTGGTGGCGATGATCATGGGCGACGCCGGCAGGATCACCTGTTGAAAGACCAGCAGGGCGCAATATCCAACAGCCCATTTGACTGCCATTGTAAATCTTCTGTGGACGATCATCAACGCCAGCAGCAGAGCAATCAGCGCCAGTTCCACCCATAGAGTATGGTCGCTGAACGCGATGATATTGGCGGCAATCAGTATCCACAGTCCGGCTCTTGGATCAAAGATCGATTTCTTCCCGTTCCCCATCTTACACCAGGCCAGCCTTTTCAAAGTGCTTGCGGAACATGGCGCGGGCAAGGATGCCGCCGATGACCGCTCCAACAACAGGAGCCAGGAACAGAACGATCAGCATCCCATTGGAGGAAAGGGCCGCCAGAGTGTTCACATAGTCCGCCGGCATCCCTTGTTCTGTGATCTGCCGCAGGAAGTCCTCCCGCATCAGCCAGATCGGGAGCGGAGAACCCACCATGCCCACAGAGAACAGCACAAAGGATACCAGGTTGCCGGCCATGCTCCGGTAGTGGGTGATGACACGGGTAATTTCAGCCAAGCCGCAGGCCAGAACGAAGGATACCAGGATCACAACGGTGAATTGCCCGGTGACATAGTAAATGAGGCCCGTGATGAGTCCCATCAGCAGGACGGAGCCCACCTTCTGCACCTTGGCGCACATCATGAGATATGGAATGCCGGTAAACAGAGCGATAAAGCCCGGCATCAAGATCCACAGCAGCGGGTGCAGCCCGCCCAGAAGCATAAAGGCAAAGTTGATGACAAAGTAAATGGCGGAGAATATCCCCACGGTAATGACATCCTTGCCGCTCATCCCGCGGCCCTTGACTGGTTCAGACATAATGTTCTCTCCTTTTTGGTTAGATTATGCTAACTTCGTTCGTGAAAAATAGGACGCTGGGCGTCCATCTCACATGGTGTATTTTACCGAGGACTTCCTTGCCTGTCTATTCCGTTTAGACGACTTTATTCCGTTTGGTTGGAATTATTGATGTTTTCCTATCCGCACAAATCGAAAACGGCCCTTGCTATAATACAAAGGCCGCTTTCTTGCTTGTTCCCTTACTTTTCAAAGCGATAACCATATCCATATACGGTTTGAATCGCATTGATATTTAGTTTTTTCCGTATCTTGTAGATCCGGCTGGTGACGCTTTCGAGGCCGGAAGCAAAGTCATCGGGCATCGCATATCGGTAAAGCTGCTCCCGGGTAAAGGTCCAGCCAGGGTGTAAGGCCAGATAATATAGGATATTGAATTCCATCGTGGTCAACTCCACCGCTCGCCCGCTCACAAAGGCCCTACGCAGGTTTGGATCAATACACAGATTATCATATTGTAGAACAGCCAGTCCAGTCAACGCTTTTCCCCCAAAGTTATACCGCCCAACCAAGGCTTTCCTGCTGAATATGGAACAACTTATGATACAGCCCATTCTTCTTCATCAACTCATCGTGCGTTCCATGTTCTACCAGTCGTCCATTGTCAAGAACAATGATCTGATCCGCATCCACAACTGTACGGAGACGGTGGGCGATCATAATAACCGTCTTGCCTTCTACCAGTTTGGCAATCGCTTTTTGAACCAGGACTTCATTCTCCGGGTCAAGGGATGCTGTGGCCTCGTCAAGCAGAATGATGGGTGCATTTTTTAGTAATGCGCGGGCAATGGAAATACGCTGGCGCTCACCGCCGGAAAGGGTGCTGCCGTTTTCACCGAGAACCGTCTGATACCCATCCGGCATCTCCCGGACAAATTCATCACAATAGGCGGCTTTGGCAGCAGCAATTACCTGATCGTCTGTTGCGTTTGGATTGCCAAGACGGATATTATTCATAACCGTATCATTGAACAAGGTCACATCCTGGAACACGAAAGACATATAAGACATGAGGCTTTCCGGCTCCATACTCTTGATGTCTTTGCCGCCCACGGTGATCTTGCCCTGTTGAACATCCCAAAACCGGGCAATCAGTTTGGAAATCGTGCTTTTACCGGAACCGGACGGGCCAACGAGGGCGGTCACGCTCCCTTGGGGGATTTTGCAGGAAACATCTTTGATGACATCTTCCTGATTGTAGCCAAAAGTCACATGGGAAAGCTCAATATCGCAGTTCGGAACCATTTTCCCGTCACCGTCCATCACAGGAGTGGTGAGTAAGGTACGCATACGACTTGTAACTACATTCAAATTCAGTAGCGAGGACAAATTCGCCAGGATTGCCAAAATAGGGCCATAAATCCGCGTGACCATCAGCAGAAACATGAGCAAAGGCAGCAGTTCAATTTGTCCACTGGTCAGGAGAATAGCACCGACAAAGATTGTAATGCCAATACCTGCCTGCAAAATCATGCTGGCGCTGGACATAAACACGCCGACAGCCATTTCCACTTTGATGGCAATCTTTTTCATAGCAAGCAGAGCTTTATCCAACGCACTGAAATGAGAGCCGGACAGCCCGCAGGACTTGATGATCTTCATGCCTTCCAGGTATTCCTGTACCTGGTCAGAGGCAGTCAGTTTTGCATCAACCTGCTTTTCAAACAGCTTCTTTTGATGGTTCCGGCTGAGCCAGATAATGAGGAAGGCAATCGGAACCGTGATGAATACGCACAGAGCAAGCCGCCAGTCAAAGAAGGCCAGCAGGATACAGGTCAGGGTCACCGTGATGCCGTTTGCAATCAGTGGAGGGATCGTGCTACTGAGCAGGGACTCCATGCTGCTGCAATCCGCCATCATATTCGTGGTCAGTTCGGAAAGGTCCTTGGTGTTAAAGAAATTCATAGGGAGTTTCCGAAGGTGCTCCGCAATCCGCAGCCGGGTCGTGTTCGACTCTTTATATGAGGCAATATAGGTTTTACGGTAATCGTTTTTGGCGGCCAGAAATACCAGGATGGCCGAAACAATACCTGCGCCCCATAGCATCCAGATATGGTTCCACTGGATGGAGTCACCGCTGACAAAGGGCGTCAAAATTTCACTGAAGATCATAACAGTTACACAGAACGGCAGAAGCATAGCCAGGTTCGTCAATGTGCAGGCGAAGATTGCTTTTTTCAGATCTGCGTAACCCTTGTCTGACAAAAAGAGAGCTTTTTGTAATCTGCTCATAGTTACACCGCCTTTCCGCTGATTTTCCAGCCAATCGCTTCTGTATAGTGGTTCCACATTTGTGCATAGCGTCCGCCTGCAGCCACCAGTTCGTCATGTTTCCCTTCTTCGACCAAGTGCCCTTTCTCCATGACGATGATCTTATCTGCATTGCGGATCGTGGAGAGGCGGTGTGCGATGATGATAACTGTCTTACCCTGCATCAGCTTTTCAAAGGCTTTCTGGATCAGGTATTCATTCTCCGGGTCACTGAACGCCGTTGCCTCATCCAGCACGATGATAGGCGAGTTCTTGATAATAGCCCGCGCAATAGCAATCCGCTGGCGCTCACCGCCAGAGAGATGGATGCCTTTGGAGCCGACCACCGTGTGATACCCGTTGGGCAGTTTGGAGATGAACTCGTGGCACTGCGCTGCTTTCGCCGCCGCAATCACTTGTTCCTCACTGGCCGAAGGATTGCCCATACGGATATTATCCAAGATGCTCTGCTTGAACAGGAAAATATCCTGGAACACAAAGCTGACATGGCGCACCAGGTCATCCTCCGCCATATCGCGCACATCTATACCGCCGATGGTAATGCTGCCGGAGGACACATCCCAAAAGCGGGAAATCAGATTGGCAATCGTACTTTTGCCGCCGCCGGAAGGTCCGACAATGGCTGTGATCTGTCCCTGCTTTGCCGAGAAAGATACATTTTCCAGAGCTTTCTCAGAATTATCTCCCGTGTAGGAAAAGCTGACATTATTGAAAACAACATCGTCCCCAGCAGGTTTCTTAGGATGAGCCGTTTCCGGCATTTCTGGAATGTTCAATATCTCGTCCATCCTGGCCACATTCCCGTTGATCTGCATGAACGACTCTGAAATATACATGATTTTGTTCAGCACGCCGGAAATTGCTGGTACAAAGAGCAGATAAAAGATAAAGGTCATCGCAAATCCGGCAAAATCATCCGTTCTGGACCCAATCAGGATGCCCACAGGAACAAGAATCAGGTAAACATTATTGATGATTGTGGTAAAGGCAGGCATACAATTCTGCCAGCCCAGAGAGAACTTGAGGACCCATTCCGTATAGCCGGTGATTGCCTCTTTGAGTTTTTTGAACGAAGATGCTGTTTGATTGAACGCCTTTACTACCGACATTCCCCGGACATACTCCACAGAGGCATTATTCATTTCCTCCAAAGCCTTTTGGTACTTGCCCATGTTCTCCTTCATTTCACCGCTACCAAAGCCAATAAACTCTGCGACAAATGCAAGAATGATGCCGACCAGGGAAGCAAGGCCAAACCTCCAGTCAACAGCCAACAGGATGATGACCATGACGATAGGAGCGGTAATAGAGGCAACAAAATCAGGAAACTGGTGAGCAATAAAGCCCTCCACACTTTCAATGTTTTCATCCATGATTTTCCGCAGACGGCCGCTGCCAATCGTTAAGTGATACCCCAGTGGGATTTTGGTAATATGGTCTGCAAAGAGAACTTTCAACTCGTACAGCGTTCCAAATGCCGCCATGTGTGAGCTGAAAATAGCCAGAAAATACAGTAGGATATTTGCCACGATCCCGGCGAGCGCCAGCCAGCCATAATTCATGACCATCCCCATATCCAACTGGTCAAGGTTCGGGAAAACACCGATAATTGAGCGGATCATAAAATAGACCGCTATGTACGGAATGAACGAAGCAATGGCCGCCAGTGACGAAAGAACCGCAGCTAAGAATACAAGGCCCTTTCTGTCAGAAGCCAATTCCATGCATCGTGCCAAACCCGTCTTTGGTTTTGCCTGTTTTGACTTTGCGTTTGACATAGCATGAACCCTCCTTAAAAGAGAAAATGTCGCAGTTAGTTCTTGCTAACCGCGACATTTATTCTATCAACTTTTGAAATTGGCTGCTACTCCATATCTATGCGTCACGGGCAAAAATAGCCCAAAGATACCAATGAATTAGTAGAGACTACACCTCTACCGCTGTTAAACGCCGCCTGTACATGACTATCGATTTTTTCGGTAGTCTTTTGGCAGCATTCCATATACAGATTGAAATGCTTTAGCAAATTTACTTGCGTTGCTATATCCAAGCTCCAAGGCAATATCACCGATTTTCATCTTGTTTTCCGAAAGCCACTGGGCAGCTAAATTCATTTTGTATTTTTTGAGGTAGGCATACGGAGTGTCCCCATATATGTGGGAAAATACCAGATGGAACACCGACAGATTCAAGTGCGCCTCTTTTGCCAACTGTTCCAAGGGAACTTTTTCATCCAGATGGGAAATAAGATACTCCCGAATAGCTTTTGTTGCTTGAATCTGTTTCTTATCAAAATACTTTGAGTCGCACCCGCTAATCTGTGTCAACTGATCCATATGGTATAATAGTTCTATGGCCTTAATTTTGAAATAGCCGACAGGCTCCGTTTGAATGGCTGTGTATAATTCGGAAAACAAGTGTCGTAATTGCGGTGGAGTATCACTGACATACCATTGTGTTTCAAGACCAAGTGTTGTCCCTATTTTATCAAGGTCAATGGGAATTGTCCGCATCATCCGGCGTATTTCGTCCGAAAGCGCCTGACGATCTATGACAAGACTAACGCCGTAATACTTCCCCAAGGGGAAAGAGAACGAAGTCGGCAAATGCGCTGTGGTTGCAACGCTGAAATAGTGCCGCCCTTGGGCTTCATAATAGACGGGAACGGTTTCTTCACCGTTTAGCCACCAGTTATCCCTTGCGTTGTAATTTGTAGTTTTGATCTCCAGAATTGCGGTACTGCCATCCGGCAATTCCACAAAATAGTCCACATCGGCCAGCATCCACGAATACTGCGGGTGCTGGAACATTTTTTTGATCTGATAGATCTTGTACCCTGTGCGGTGTTGGAATATCTTCGCCACCAACGGCTCCAACAGGTGCCCCATTTCCAGAGCAACCCAGTTGTCTTCATTATCTTCGACCGCTACGATATTCAGCTTGTCAAAGTAGAGGTCTCTTGCCGTCCGCCAAGGTGAAATTCCCAGCAGAGCCGCCACATCACTGCCGCCAATCCCTTTCCGGCGGTATGCAAGCCATTCCTCTTCGGACAGGCCCGCCGTTTCCACCAAAATTTGGGGTTGACTTCGCTTTTCGGCGGCCACATTGCTCGCCGGCATCTTTAGCACCCCCTCCGTGTGTGGCGGGGAATAGTGTGTACTCGAATCATTGGACTATAGGACCGGCTGGGCTTGGGTAGCTTCTGATACTGCCAGCTCTCCAAAGTCCTTTTCTTTTTTGCCATGGGCTCCTGCCTTCGCTTTTTTACATTCATGCGTGTTACCTGCCTTTCTGTAGTTTGATATATCCTCAAAGCCGTTTCCGGCATTTGGGCGACAAAAAAGCGAGCATGACAAAGGGCAAAACGCCTGTTGTCCATAGTTGCCTAGTGTGCGGAGACTTTGTGTGCTCACCCACGGTTGAAATACTGCATAGCAGGCCCTGGCAATACGCGGCGGAAAGCCCCGGCGCAGGAAGTGACCTGGGACAGCTTACTTAAATATTTGGAATCGAACGCCTTGTTTTTTACTTTTTTGTTGATGTGGCGGCAGAGAAAGCGTATATGATATATGTAGGGAATCGTAGGCTTCTTTGTCGGCCACACAGAAAGGAGGCTATTCGTGGCTGATAAACAATTTCTTGAAAACACAGATCGGAATAATGCAGAAAAACGGAGCTATTCCGTTTCAGAGGCTGCTGAGATCCTGGGTGTCAGCAAACGCTCCATCTATAACCTGTGCGCCAGCAGAGCATTCAAATCTGTACGCATAGGGACTAAATTGAGGATTTCCAGAAAGTCCTTTGACGAATGGCTTGATGGTTCCGATTGATTTGGAAGGGAGCCTACAACTATGGCATCAATACAGAAACGCGGTAAGAAATATGCTGTTGTCTACACCTATGATGACTCAAAAGGTGAGAAGAAGCAAAAGTGGGAAACTTTTATAACCAAAAAAGAGGCGTTGAAGCGGAAAGCCGCGGTTGAAAATGAGATCAATAACGGCACTTTTATTCCGCCCAGTGAATTGACCGTAAAAGATTTTCTGCGAGACTTTGTAGAACTATATGGAACCAAAAGATGGGGACTGTCTGTTTATGCTTCTAATAATGGCTTAATCAGCAATTACATTAACCCGTTGATTGGGGACGAAATTGTGCAGGACATCAATCGCAGGTCAGTGGACCAATTCATCCAGAAGCTGCAGAAAACGCCTCCAATCGAAACTCCATACAGACATGCACGGACAGACTTTGTTACGCCATGCACCATTGAAAAGATTATTAAGCTGATGCGCTGTGCATTTCATCAGGCTGTCCGCTGGGACATTATTGGTAAAAATCCGTTCGAGGATGCAATCTTGCCCAAGCGGGAGAAAAAGGTCAGAGCCATCTGGACTGCCGATATTATTCGAGATGCTCTCAACCACTGCTCGGATGGAAAGCTGTATGTCGCAATCAACCTGGCCTTTGCCTGCTCCATGCGGATGGGCGAAATCACCGGCCTTACATGGGACTGTGTTCATATATCAGATGAAGAAATCGCTCGGGATGATGCCTTCGTCTGGATTGAAAAAGAGCTGGCCCGTGTTGACCAGAAGGCTATTAACGCAGTTGGCGAAAAGGACATCCTCTTTGTATTCCCGCGCTTGATGGGCGGGAAGTCTTCTACGCGGCTCGTTTTGAAAAAGCCTAAAACAGAAAGCAGCATTCGTAAGGTTTGGATTCCGCGAACTCTTGCCTTTATCTTGCGGGAATGGAAAGAGAAGCAGGACAAGCTCAAGGAGTTTATGGGCGATGACTATATCGACTACAATCTGGTTTTGGCGCAGGAAACGGGCCGCCCCTGTGAAGATCGGATTATTGGAAATCAGTTTGAACGATTGAAAAAATCTGCTGGTCTTCCAAATGTTGTTTTTCATTCTCTCCGTCACTCCAGCACAACTTATAAGCTGAAAATCAATAAGGGAGATGTTAAGGCAACGCAGGGTGATACCGGTCATGCACAAAGCGACATGGTTACCCAAGTTTACGCACACATTTTGGATGAGGATCGGAAGGTCAACGCCCAGAAATTCGAAATGGCCTTTTATGCGAACGCGGATTTGCGTGGCGTTGAGCAAAGGCTTCGCGCAGAAAGCGCCGCTGCTGAACCTGACTCTGAAATTCTGCTGAAGCAGTTGGAGGCTAAACCCGAACTCATGGATGCCTTCACGAAAAAGTTTGTTGAGCAGTATGGAGAACAGATTATGAATCAGTTAGCAAAAAAACTGATTGGTGCATAAATACACAGGAAAGCATGAGACGACACAAAACGCTGCGGCAGTGCTCATTAGCAAAATGAGCAATTTTTTCAAGTTCGGCATAAAAATCGTTCGAGTCCTGTGATGGAAATTTGAGCAGATGGGAGTAAGAAGTCTCCACTCTAACCAATGATAAAAAGGAAATCTGTTCTAATCCTCGTAGCGAAAAAAGATAAGGAAAATGCCGCAACCTCTTGCGGTTACGGCATTTATGGCGTCCCCGGGCAGATTTGAACTGCCGGCCCCACGCTTAGGAGGCGTGTGCTCTATCCAACTGAGCTACGGAGACATATTCGATTTTTCATGGTCAAGGATGGAGCGATCCGCCTCCCAGGACTTTGATGACCTGATTATTAGGAGGCGAACGCTCTATCCTGCTGAGCTACAGAGACTTATATTAAATTGAGACTGGCAACGATCACTTTTCCCCGTAAGGCAGCTGGTAGAGCACAACCTTAGGAGGCGGTCGCTCTATCCAGCTGAGCTACGGAAACATTGTTTGCAATCCTCATTCTACCCGTTAGGGGAGATTTTGTCAACGGAAAAAGTTTGGGTAGGGGACTTCCCACACCGGTGGTAAAGTGTTATAATCTACTCATATTTGTGCCGAAGGCACCGGAGCAGCTGCGATGCTCCGTCCCATTTTAGCGCCCTGGCGGGCGCAGTAAGGAAGTATAAATAGAATATGATGAAACGAGAAAAATCCTGCGGTGTGCTGGTACTGCGCCAGCAGGAGGACGAACTGTATGTAGTACTGCTGCGCCACCGCTTTGGCGGGCACTGGTCCTTCCCCAAAGGCCATGTGGAGGCCGGCGAAAGCGAGCGCCAGACCGCCCTGCGCGAGGTGAGGGAAGAAACCGGGCTGACCGGCATCAAACTGATGGATGGATTCCGGGAGAGCGTGGAATATTCCCCGAAGCCCGGGGTAAAAAAACAGGTGGTGTATTTCCTGGGCACCACCGAGCAGGAAAAACTGATTCGGCAGGAGGAGGAGATCAGCGAGATCATGTGGGTGCCGCTTTCCCGCGCTGCCGAGCTGGTTTCTTTTGCCAATGACAAGCGGTTGCTGCGCCATGCCCAGCGTCGTTTGGGGCTGCTACCTACCGAACCGGAAGAAAAGCCGAATATGGAGGAGGCGACAGAATAAAATGTTGCCGAAAAAACAAACGCCCCTGGTCCGGGCGGAAACAATTTGCTGTACTCTGGCGGCAGTGATCGTGGCGATCTGCCTGGCGCACCACCCTGAAACCAGCTGGCCGCTGGCGGTGACGCTGGCGCTGCTGATCGCGGCCAATGTGCTGCAGATCCTGCGTGATCATAAGGACCGTAAGGACGAAAAATAACCGATGAAAGGGCTTCGCAGATGGCGGGGCCTTTTTACTGCCCTATAAAGGAGAAATTATATCGGTTTGCCCATAAAGCCGCCTGAATACGACACCAGCCTGCGGCAAAATACGGCGTAGGGCAGGGGGTAAGATAATAGCGGACAACTATTTTACCCCAAAGGAAGTGCAAAATACCATGATGGATCACATGACGGAAGTAAGCGGGCTTTCCTGGCCGCGCAGGATATTAAACACCCTGCAAAACGATGACCGCCTTTTAGCGGGCGGGGCGGCATTCCTAGGCGGGCTGATGACGGCCATGGGACGCATCACCGGGGAGGTAGCGCCGTTTGGGGTGGCCTATGCGGCAGCGGCTCCCCGCAGAATGACTGTACCGGCGCTTTTGGGGGCGGCCCTAGGCTACCTGCTGATGGCAGCTCCCCCGGCGGCCTGGCAGTACCCGCTGGCGGCACTGCTGGCGGTGGGGCTGCGCCAGCTGCTGGCGGTCATTACCCATAAAGCCCGCCCCTGGCAGAATGTCATAGGGGTACTTATTGGTTTGACCGCGGCGGTCATCCTGCCCGGAGCATACCGCCACCCACTGGTGTATGATGTGCTGCTGTGGATGACCTCCCTACTGATGGCCGGGGCTGCGGCAGTCTTTCTGCAAAGGGGCCTGGCTCTGCTGGAACCTGACCGTAAAACCCCGCGGGAGCGCACCCTTACGGCTTCATTGGCGGTAGCGGCGGCGCTGTGCTTGATGGGCCTGTGCAGTATCAGTGCTGCCGGGGTATCGCTGGGGCGGGTGGCGGCCTCCGTGCTGCTGCTTATTGCGGCGGCGGGTGCAGGCAGTCGTGCCGGGACACTCATCGGGGTGATCTGCGGGCTGGTAGTGGGCTTCTCCACCGGGGAATTTACCCTTTCCGTCACCTGCTTTTCGGTTGGTGGGCTGCTGTGCGGGCTGTTTGCGCCGCTGGGACGGCTGGGCAGCGTACTCGCGCTTGCCATCAGCTACGGCTTTTTTGCCATGCTGGCCTCCCGCAGTGTAACAGGCTTTTTGGAGGTCCTGCTGGCGGCGGGAATCTTTTGGCTGCTGCCGGCGGCGGTGCCGCGCCGGGCGGGCCAGCTCATTGCCCCCGGGCGGGAACAGAAGATCGCGCCACTGATCCTGAGCGATCGGTTGGAGGCCGCAGCCACCGCGCTGCGGGAGGTTTCCTCCACCACCAGGGAGGTGGCAGACCACCTGCAAAAAAGCACGGCCGAAAATCCGGAAATGCTTTTTGACCGGCTGGCCAACCGGTACTGCAAAGGCTGTCTGTACCAGATGACCTGCTGGCAGCAACACTATGGCGATACGGTGGAAGCACTGGGTCGTGGCATCTCGGCTTACCGGAGGGAGAATCACATCCCGGCGGAGACCCTGGCGGGGCTGAATGACCGATGCCCCAGCCGGGAACGCCTGGCCGCAGCGCTGGAAAAGGAGTATGCAGGCTATCTTTCCCGGGAGGAGCAGCGGGTGCGAACGGCGCGGGTACGCAGCATCGTCACCGATCAGTTTGATGGGCTGGCCGGGACATTGACCGGCCTTTCGGAGTACTCTTGCGGGATCACCCCATGCGGGGAGGGCCTGACACAGCGCATTACGGAAGCCCTGCTGGCGGTGGAGCGAGAGTTGCGGGAGGTGTTGTGTTGGACAACAACCGCCGGTCACTTGACGGTGCGGTTAGCATTCCCGGCAGCGCTGCTGCAGCGGGTGGATGCCGAAAGACTGCGGAAGATTATCACGACGGAAGCAGGGCTGGAAATGGCCGGGCCTGCCCGCAGCCAGCAGAATGGTGCCCTGCTGCTGACCTACCGAGAAAAGCCTTGCTACACACTGGGTCAATGGCAGGTTCAGCTCCCCGCAGAGGAAAACGGTACCTGCGGCGATACACTGCGGCTGGTAAAGGGAGAAGAGGGTATACAGGCGCTCATTCTTTCCGATGGGATGGGCACCGGCGCGCCTGCTGCGCTGGATAGCGCAATGCTGTGCAACCTGGTGGGGCGGCTGCTGGAGGCGGGAATCCCCTGCGGCAGTGCCCTGCGGCTGGTAAACAGCGCCCTGATGGTGAAGGGTGGCCGGGAATCACTGGCAACGCTGGATACTACGGTAGTGGATTGCTACACCGGTACGGCATTATTTTATAAGGCCGGAGCGGCCCCCACTTTTTTACGGCGGCAGGGGCGTGCCATGCGGCTGGAAGCCACCAGCCTGCCGGCTGGAATATTGGATTGTGTGGAGCCGGTGGAACGGCGCTTTGCCCTGCGCGAGGGGGATCTCATCCTGATGGTAAGCGACGGCGTTCCCACCGAGGAACCCTGGGTGGAGGAACAGCTGGTCGCCTGGGATGGAGAAGATCCCACCGAGCTGTGCCGGCGTATCGCGGAAGCCGCCCGTCTGCGCTGCCGAGAGTTAAAACCGGACGATATTACGGTGGCGGCCCTGCGACTGGAAAAAGATTAAATTACGCCTTTTAATATGTATTGCCAAAGGAGCTGCCCAGTAAAAGGGTCGGCTCCTTTGGCTTGGATGGGAGGTTATCCCATCATGGTGCGGCACACGGTATCAGCCATGTGGTCCAGTGCCGCGCTCATGCGGCTGGCGGTGCGGTGGATGGCCCGCCGGCGCTGTGCCGGGGTGGTGTGGTTCATTACATAGGCTACGGTGCCGGCTGTGGCGGCCGCCATAGCGATGCCGGTCATGGCGGCAGGTATTTTGCTTGTGAAGTGCATAATTCATAACCCCTTCCGGCAGAACTTTTTCTCTCTTTTCATTGTCTGCATGGTTAGTTTGCACCGGGCCAGGGCTGCTACCCGCTGTAATGTTTGGAAATACAGGTTCTACTATTTACACAACAAAAGTGATTTTATAATAAAACAAACTATGACAATTGATATCAAACACAAAAACCGTCGTTCAAACCGGCCAAAATTCTATGGCTAAGATGTTGTATTTTGCACGGAAAATAGTTATTATCATATTATATTTTAACCAAAAACGGAAAATTTCCAGCCGGGCGCTGCCGCTTTGCGTTTTGCCTGACGGCGGAATATGATTGAATCACAAAAGGAGATCATCCATGAACCGAACTGACCGTCCTGCCCGCTGTGCCGCTGTGCACGATCTTTCCGGCCTGGGCCGCTGCTCCCTTTCCGTTATTCTGCCGGCCATGTCGGTAATGGGGGTGCAGGTGTGCCCGCTGCCGACTGCGGTATTATCCACCCACACCGGGGGCTTTGGCACCCCGGCCCGTCGCGACCTAACCGACTACCTGAGCGAAGCGCTGGCGCATTACCGTACACTGGGTCTGCCCATGGAGTGCGTCTACACCGGCTATTTGGGCTCGGTGGCACAGGTTGCGCTGTGCCAGGGGCTCTTTGCGGAATGGCCCGCGGCCATGAAGGTGGTGGACCCCGTGATGGGCGACCACGGCAAGCTGTACCACGGCTTTACGCCGGAACTGGTACAGGGTATCCGGGAGCTGGCCACCCATGCCGATGTTATCACCCCCAACCTGACCGAAGCAGCACTGCTGCTGGGTGAGGAGCCGAATACGGCCCCCCTTTCGCTGGGGCAGGCCCGCAGCCTGCTGGCACGGCTTTCGGCCCTGGGGCCGGGGGTAGTGGTTATCACCGGGGCAGCGCTTACCACCGGGGAATATGCCAACCTGTGTTATGATCGGGAACGCGGCGGCTACTGGAAATCGGTAAGCGAATACCTGCCGGTGCGTTATCCTGGCACGGGCGATCTGTTTGCCGCAGTGCTGACAGCCGGCCTGATGCAGGGCGACAGCCCTGCTATGGCGATGGACCGGGCAACGAGGTATGTGGAGATCACCGTAAAAACGACCTTTGGCTACGGCGCCGATTCCCGTGAGGGTGTGATGCTGGAACGCACACTGGGCTGGCTGACCCAAAAGGAGCTGCCGCGAGGCTACCGCACGCTGTAAGCCGAGGAATCCCCAGAGAGGAAGAGAGCTTACCCTATGAAAAATTCCCGTTTTACCCTGTACCGCATCGTTATCATTGGCTTGATGGCTGCTATGGTGTTTGTCTGTACCATGTTCCTGGGCATTCGTATTCCCACCCCCACCGGCACCACACAGCTCAAGACTGCCAATGCCATTTGCCTGCTGACCGGGCTGCTGTTCGGCGGTTGGACTGGCGGCCTGGCGGCAGGTATTGGCTCCGCCCTGTTCGATTTGACCTATCCTGAATGGGCCGCCGGCGCGTGGCTCACCTTCCTCTTTTTCTTTGCCATGGGTGCCATCTGCGGCGGCATAGCCCACGCAGGCGGTGCAGCCGGCAAAAATAAAGCCCGCAACTGGGTCGCTGCTATCTGTGGTGCCGTGGGTTACTGGCTCCTCTATATTGGCAAGAGCATTGTCGTGCTGTGCCTGGGCGGCAGTGTCTTTTCTGCGGCATTCATTGCCACTGTTCCCAAGATGCTTACCGGCGGCATCAATGCCGTATTTGCCATTGTGGTTTCCAACCTGCTGGCAGCGCTGCTGCGCCCCAAGCTGGAATCGGCCGGTATTTATGAAGCATTGAAGAAGCACTGACATTTCCCCCTCTCCAGATATAAAAGATACGCTGCTCCTAGCCGAAAGGCCGGGGCAGCGTATCTTTTTGCGGCAAAACGCACAGAACCTGCGCTTTGGCGCTCTGCGTTGTATGATTATTCACTAAACTTGAATATTTGCGAATAATTATTCACAAAATCGCTTGACTTAATGCATATTTAGTGATAAAGTATGCAATATCAACAAGAGATGCTCCTCCCGGTGAAAACCAATCAACCCAAAAGGCTCCCGCACGGGAGAGAATCAAGAAAGGATGGAAATGAACATGAAAAAACTGATTGCGATGCTGATGGCCCTAATGATGGTACTGGCCCTGGCGGCCTGCGGCAGCAATGACACCCCGGCCGCGAACAATGGCGGCAATGACGGTGACAACGCTGCCCCCACCTATGCCAACGCGCTGGAAAAAATCAAGGGAGAGGGCGAGCTGCATGTGGCGCTCAGCCCCGATTTCTCCCCGATGGAATTTGTGGATTCCAGCAAGACCGGCCAGGAACAGTATGTTGGCTTTGATGTTTCCCTCGCCAAGTTCATTGCCGAGGAGCTGGGTGTTTCCCTTGTCATCGAGCCAATGAGCTTTGATGCCAGTCAGACCGCCGTTTACACGGCCTCCGTTCCCATGTCCATCTCCGGTTACAGCTGGACAGAGACCAGAGCCGAAAACTACGAGATCTCCGATTACTACTATGCCGGCGATAACGAGACCGAGCAGGTACTGCTCATTAAGGCAGAGGATGCCGCCAAGTACACCAAGGTAGAGGACTTTGCCGGGCAGGATGTCGGCGCGCAGAATGCCTCCCTGCAGATGCAGCTTTTGACCGAGCAGATCCCGGATGCCAACCCCATTACCATCGGCGACCTTGCCGTGGGCGTCATGGAGCTGAAAGCCGGCAACATTGAGGCGCTGGCGGTGGCCAAGGGTAATGCCGATATGATCATCGATGCCAACCCCGATCTTGTCATCTGCGAGTTCCAGTTCGAGGTCAAGGCTGAGTACGAGGCCAATGTTATTCTGATGACCAAGGGCGAGACCGAACTGCTGGAGGCTGTTAATGCGGCACTGGCCAAGGCGTATGAAGCCGGTCTGTACGGCACCTGGTATGATGCGGCCGTCGAGCTGGGCAAGAGCGAGAACGCCAAGGAGCTGACGCTGGATTGATAAGAAGATAGACATTATCGATTGACTGCCGGAGCCGTTTAGGGCTCCGGCGGCCGTGCTAAAGGGAGAATGACCATATGACAGGAGCTAAATTTTGCGATTTTGAGAAGATGGCAGCCATCTTCCTCAAATATTGGGATAAGTACCTCATTGATGGCGTCAGCTACACATTGCTGCTTTCCGCCATTACGGTGCTGGGCGGTGTGGTGTTTGCTTCGTTGCTTGCCCTCATGAAGATGTCCAAGGTAGCGCCGCTGCGCTGGCTTTCCACCATCTACATCGAGGTGATCCGCGGTACCCCCATGCTGCTGCAGCTGTATTTCTTCTACTTTGGATTGCCCATGCTGATACCCACCCTCAATAAGCAGAAGTTCCTGTGTATTGCCATTGCTCTCATCTGCAATAGTGCCGCCTATGTTTCGGAGGTTATTCGTTCCGGCATTCAGGCGGTCGATCCCGGTCAGCGGGAAGCGGCGCTTAGCCTCGGCTTTGGCGAACGGGGCGCTATGTGGTTCGTTATCATGCCGCAGGCGGTCAAGAACATTCTTCCGGCCTTGGGCAATGAATTCATCATGATCATCAAGGATACCTCGCTGGCCTCCACCTTCTTCATTGGCGACCTGATGACCCAATATCTCCAAATCCGGGGCGCCACCTACCTGCCCATCGAGCCGTTGGTCATCACCGGTATCATCTACTTTATCATGACCTTTGCTCTCAGTAAGCTGTTTGGGCACTTTGAGCACAAGATGCAGCGCAGCGACCGGCAAAGCGGTACGGCGCGGCAGCGCAAATCAAAGCGGGAAGGAGCGGTGGCGTAAATGGCGCAGAAGATTATCGAAGTAGCGGATCTGAAAAAGTACTATAATGGCGGCGCCGTTCACGCCATGGATGGCGTCACGGTGGATATCTGCCGGGGCGATGTCATTGCGGTTATTGGTCCCTCCGGCGGCGGCAAAAGCACCTTCCTGCGCAGTCTCAACCTGCTGGAGGTACCAACCGCCGGCTCTATCAAGGTGGATGGCGTGGAGATCACCGGCAAAAAGGTCGATCTGCCCCGTCACCGGCAAAAGATGGGCATGGTGTTCCAGCACTTCAACCTGTTCCCACACAAAACGGTGTTGGAGAATCTCACCATGGCTCCTATCCGCATCAAAAAGGTGCCCAAGGCCGAAGCAGAACAAAAAGCCATGACTCTGCTGGGCCGGGTTGGCCTAGCCGACCGTGCTAATGACTATCCGGCGCAGCTCTCCGGCGGGCAGAAGCAGCGGGTCGCCATTGTGCGGGCGCTGGCCATGGAACCGGAAGTGATGCTGTTTGATGAACCCACCTCCGCCCTGGACCCCGAAATGGTGGGCGAAGTGCTGGAGGTCATGCGGGAACTGGCCCATGAGGGGATGACAATGGTCATTGTCACCCACGAGATGGCCTTTGCCCGCGAAGTAGCCAGCCGGGTGCTGTTTATGGAAGAGGGCAAGCTGGGCGAACAGGGAACCCCGGAAGTCATCTTTACCAATCCGCAGAGCCCTCGACTGCAAAATTTCTTAAAAAAGGTGCTGTGATAACATGGAAGAACTAAAAAAAGCGGCATTGGACACCATTGAAGAGAATAAAGAGCTGATTGCTTCCGTTGCCGATCAGATTTGGGAATATGCCGAGCTTTCCTTGCAGGAGGTGCGGTCCGCTGCTCTATACTGCAAAATACTGAAAGAACTAGGCTTCGCCGTGGAGGAGGGCAGCTGCGGTATCCCCACCGCTTTTGCCGCCAGCTATGGCAGCGGGCGTCCCATCATTGGCATTCTGGCGGAGTATGATGCCCTTTCCGGGCTTTCCCAGCTGGGCGGCAGTATCAAAAAGCAGGAACTGACCCCCGGTGGGACCGGCCATGGCTGCGGACATAATCTGCTGGGGGCCGGCGCTTTGGCGGCGGCACTGGGTATCAAGCATTATTTGCAGCAAAGTGGTGCTCCTGGTACGGTAGTATTGTATGGCTGCCCCGGCGAAGAAGGCGGCGCGGCCAAAGCCTTTATGGCGCGGGAAAAGCTGTGGTACGGCTTAGATGCTGCTCTGACCTGGCACCCCGATGACTGCAACGAGGCCGCGACCGGCTCCAGCAATGCCTGCATTCAGGTGCAGTATATTTTCCACGGGGTGGCCGCCCATGCGGCCGGGAACCCGGAGCGGGGCCGCAGTGCCTTGGATGCGGTAACATTGATGAATGTGGGGGTGCAGTTCCTGCGGGAGCACATGGAACCGCAGGCCCGCATCCACTATGCCGTGACCGATGGCGGCGGCTGCAGCCCCAATGTGGTGCAGTCCAAAGCGTCGGTGCTGTATATGGTGCGCTCCCCGCAGGTAAAAAAGGCGGTGGAGCTGCAAAAACGGGTGGATGATATCGCTGCCGGAGCTGCCCTGATGACCGGTACCACCTGTGAACGGAAGTCCATTGATGGCGTAGCGGAGACTATCCCCAATCATGTGCTGGAGGCGTTGCTGCACCAGAACTTTGCTGAAGTGGGTGTGCCCCAACATACCCCAGAGGAAATGGCCTTTGCTACAGAGCTCGCCACTACTTATGATGCTGGCGGCCATATCCCGGGCAGCGGCAGCGAAAATGCCGATTATGCCGCCCGGGTAAAAACGCTCCTGCCCGGTACCGCTATGAATGATGTGCTGCTTCCGCTTTTCACCGGGGAAGCCTTTTGCCCTGGCTCTACCGATGTGGGGGATGTCAGCTGGCAGTGCCCCACGGCGCAGCTGCATGTGGCATCTTGGCCCAATGGCTGTCCTGGCCACAGCTGGCAGAATGTTTCCTGCGGAAAAACATCCATCGGGCATAAGGCGGCAATCACCGCCGGTAAGGTGCTGTGCGCCGCAGCCATTGATCTGCTGGAACAGCCGGAGCTGATTGCTGCAGCCAAAACGGAATTTGCAGGGCGCACCGCGGAGGGCTATACCTGTCCCATCCCGCCGGAAGCCGTGCCCACCATCCCGGATTGATTGTGGAACTTTTCAGTTTTCTGCAAACCGAAACATTGGGCCGCAGGCCAAACCATCCTTCGGATGGTTTCAGCGGTCTGCGACCGCTGGCCCGCCTCCGGCGGGCGGCCTGCGGCCCGTTCTCTCCCGCTGAACAAAGCGAAAAAAGAAAAAAGGCACACCCTCCCCACCATGGGGTAAGGTGTGCTTTTGTTTTATATTATAAGCTTTCCGGGTCAATACCGAACTTATCCCGCAGGAAGTGTTGGTATTCCGGGTGATCCTCCGCCTGGCGATACTCCTCCCGTACCGTCCGCCGGAGCCAGTCTGCTTCTCTTTCAGTCATTTCTTCGTAGCGGCGCAGTACCAGCAATCCCTCTTGCTCCGCCTGCAAAATGGCTTCCCACGCATCCGGGATAAATTCACAGCCTGTCACATCCACCGCCCCGCGGGATGTTACGGTATCGGGGATAGGAACAGGATGCCCCCGCCGGATCACCTTTTCTGCCGTATAGATGTAACCGGAAACGCCTCGATAGGTTTCTTCCAATGCGTTTGGGTAGTATTCCTCCAGCCGCTGCCTGCCATCATCGGTAAAGCCGTAGGGTCCCCACTTTTTCCATGGACCGTTGTATGCAAAGCCAGTTTCCCGGCAGTACTTTTCCACGGCGTTGGAAAGGTAAACAAAGGTGTTTTCTCGTTTTTGCGAAAAGTACAGCAGTGGGATGCCATGGTTGGAAATGTGTGGCCGCAGCTCGGTCAGCCCGCCAATGGGCGAAGCGTGATACAGCATGGTTCCTCCTTATCCCTGTCGCTGCCCGCGGAAAAAATCCGAAAGCAGAGCGGAGCATTCCTCCGCTAGTATACCGGCGGTCAGCCGAGGGGCGGCCCCCAGGTCAAGGTGTGCAAGATTTAACCGGGAGCCAAGGCAGCCGTATTGTGGGTCGGCGGCACCATACACCACCTGCCCCACCCGCGCGTTCAGGATCACTCCACTGCACATGGGGCAGGGTTCCAGTGTGACATACAGGGTGCAGTTATCCAGCCGCCAGTCCCCACGGGCCTGGCAGGCCATCTCTATGGCACGCACCTCGGCGTGTCCCAGTGGAGAATGGGTCACTTCCCGGTCATTGCGGGCAGCGGCCAGTACTGTATTGCCACACACCACCACCGCACCTACTGGGATCTCTCCGGCAGCGGCGGCTTTTTTTGCCTCTATTAGGGCCAGGCGCATATACCTTTCATGGTCCATCCTTTGGCTCCCTTCAACAGGATTATTGGGGAGAGAGCACATGGGCCTCTGTGGGGTCCTACCCAGCTCTCCGTACGAATCTAAACAGCAGGGAACAGTGCGTTCCCCAACAGCAATAACAGCGCCAACACCAGCGGTACCGATACCCCCAGCCTGGGGTTCCCGCGTGCCGGAGCCCATCGGGGCATCCTGCGCAGACGGAGCAGCGCAATGCCGCCTAAAATCAGCAGCCCGACCGGCAGCAGAACGGCTGTGAGCGGTGAGGGAAAATAAGTGGTCACCCATGCGATGATATTATTACACAGGTGGATCAAGATAGCCCAGCGCAGCGTTCCGGTATAAAAGGTCACGATCCCCAGCGCCAATCCGGCTGCCAGTGCGGGCAGCCATTGGGAAAGGCTGCCGTGTGCCCCCATAAATAACAGTGCGGAGAGCCATATCGCCAGCTTTTCCCCGGCCGGGCGCAGCGCGTGCAGCACTGCCCCGCGGAACAGCAGCTCCTCCATCACCGCCGGCAGTAGAACGGATCCAATCATCGAAAAAATGATCGCTAGGGGTTCTTCCGGTAGCGGCGTGGGGGTGGACATCCCGGATCCGGTCAGCATATCTTGCAGTAACAGGGTAAGAAAGTTAGCCCCCAGTAATACCGCCAACCCGGCAGGCACCAGCCATAGGCTGCCGTTTTGTCCTTCTCGCAGTGGGCATGGCTGGGCGGCAGAGCGCCGCAGCAGCTCTATGGTTACCACCAGCGGGATTCCCAGCATGAGAAATTGCAGCACCAGCCCTATTCCCTCCGCAGCAGTTTCCGTCAGCAGGGATAGCCACTCCTGCCGCAGCCACGCATTGGCCCGCATGGTCAGCCACAGCGTCAGCATTCCGCCGCCGGCGGCTGCGCTCCCGCTGCGGTATCGCTTATCCTGCGGCACGGGCGCCGCCCCCTTCCTTGCATGCTTCCCTTTCCATAAAAACCGGCGCCCTCCCTGCCATAGGGGGCGAGCGCCGGCGCTTCCTCAAACATTAAAGCGGAACAGCACCACATCGCCGTCCTGCATCACATATTCCTTGCCCTCACTGCGGATGAGTCCTTTCTCCTTGGCCGCCTGCAGGGAGCCGCACGCGATCAGAGTTTCGTAGGGAACAACCTCCGCCCGAATGAACCCGCGCTCAAAGTCGCTGTGGATCTTACCGGCTGCCTGCGGGGCCTTTGTGCCTTTGGTGATCGTCCACGCGCGCACCTCCGGTTTGCCGGCGGTGAGGAAGCTGATCAATCCCAAAAGATCATAGCCGGCGGTCACCAACCGGTCCAGGCCGGATTGATGCAGCCCCAGCTCCTCCAGGAACATCTGCCGGTCCTCCGGCTCCATTTGGGAAAGCTCCTCCTCGATCTTGCCGCAGATGGGCACCACACGGCTGCCCTCCGCCTCGGCTATCTCCAGCACCTGCCGGTAAAGCGGGTTCTCATTCAGGTCGCCCGCAAAATCGGCCTCGCTGAGGTTTGCCACATAGATGACCGGCTTATTGGAAAGCAGCGGGCAATCGGCGATGAGCTCTTTTTCTTCCTCAGTGCAGGGAAAATTCCGGGCGGATTTGCCCTCGCCCAGCCACTCGTTCAGCCGTTCGAAGAGCGCTGCCTCGGCCAGCGGCTTTTTATCGCCGCCCTTGGCTGCCTTTTTGCAGCGGTCAATCCGCCGTTCCACCAGGTCAATGTCGGAGAGCACCAGCTCCAGGTTGATGGTCTCAATATCCCGCGCCGGGCCAATCTCGCCGCTGACATGCACAATCTCGCCGTCATTAAAGCAGCGCACCACATGGATGATGGCATCCACCTCGCGAATATGGGAAAGGAACTTGTTGCCCAGGCCCTCGCCCTGGGAGGCCCCCTTCACCAGTCCCGCGATATCCACGAACTCGATGACCGCGGGAGTCACCTTATCGGGGGAGTACATCTCACACAGCTTATCCAGCCGGGGATCCGGTACCGGCACGATGCCCACATTCGGTTCGATGGTGCAGAAAGGATAGTTGGCAGCCCCGGCGCTGCCGCCGGTCAGGGCGTTGAATATGGTGCTCTTGCCAACATTCGGCAAGCCGACGATACCTAATTTCATATATCTCTACATCTCCTTAAAAAATCTTTGTTTTATGGGGTTTTGCGGCTTTTTTGGGCTTATGCCATTTTTACGCCATTTCCTCATTTGGATTTATAGGATTTCATCAGTCTATACTACAAAATTATAACAGATAGATTCTTTTCCCTCAAGGTGTTTTTTTAGAATTTTGTGGTCATATGATCTATTATTATACTGTATCCTAAGTCAAAACAGGAGGACACCCATTGGGTATCCTCCCGCCTCAAATATCTATTGGGTTTTCATCGCCTGGTCATGATATAACGGTCTTTATACTCCAACACGGCTATTTCTCCGTATATTATACCAAGTGCCGCTTCTATCGTCGCACGGTCGGTATTTCTCATATCAATTTCGGTCACTATGGTGCCGTCTTGCATCAGCAGCAGGCGGTCGCAGTAGCTTAGGGCAAAGTTGGGGTCATGCAGGGTGATAAGCCCCGCTTGCTGCCGCTCATGCAGCACCTCTCTTATTTTCCCCAGCACCATATGCCGGTTGACAAAATCCAATGCACTGTCCGGCTCGTCCATCAGCATCACCGGCGTATCCTGCGAAAGGGCGCGCGCCAGTATCACCAGCTGCTTCTGCCCCTCGCTCAAGGTGGCATAGTCCCGCCCGGCCAGCTCCGCCAGTCCCAAATGGGTCAGATGCTCCATGGCAATTCGGCGGTGTGCCTCCCCGGGGGAATCTAAAAGGCGCAGTCGGGCGTTAAAGCCCATCAGCACGACCTCCAGCACGGTTTTTCCCATGATAGGACTGCCGCGCTGCGGGATATAGCTCATCAGGCGGGCGCGGCTTTTTTCGTCCAGATGGGTGGTTTCGGTCTCCCCCACCATACAGCTGCCCTCTTTCATCGCCAGCAGGCCGCAGGCGGCGCGTAGCAGGGTGGTCTTGCCGCAGCCGTTCAGCCCCAGCAGCGCGCAGAATTCCCCGCCTTCTACCGCAAGGGAAGCACCGCGGACAATTTCCCTGCTGCCATATCCGGTGTGGATATTCCGCAAAGAAAGCAATGCACTCATACCTTGCCCTCCTTGCGCTTACACATAAAGTACACCAGTACCGGCACACCAATAATGGTAGTAAGAATACTGATGGGCAGCCCACCGGCATACAGGCTGCGGGCAAAAACATCTGCCACCAGCATTACGGCAGCGCCCACCATGGCGGAAAGCACCATAGTATCGGTATTTTCCCGTTTTATCATCATGCGCGCGATGTGTGGGGCGATGAGCCCGATAAAGGAGATCAGCCCCGTAATGCTGACGATTGAGGCGACCAGCAGGGTAGAAAGGGTAAGCACCGTCAGCCTTACCCGATACAGCCGCACTCCCAGTGTTCGGCATTCCTCTTCATTCAAAGAGAGAAGCCCCACCTGACGGTGCAGCAAAAACAGCCCCACAAAACCGATCAGCCAGAACGGCAGGATAGAAAGCACCTTGGAGGCTGTGACACCCGCAAAGGAGCCCATTGTCCAATATTCAATGGCGGCCAGGTTGGATTCGCTGTCGGCATAGTACTTCAGTAGCATAATGACCGACTTGGCGACCGCCGAGATAACGATACCCGCCAGCACATAGGTGGCGGTGGTATTGGCACGGGTCGCCCGCACCAACAGCATCACAAACGCCACGGCAAGCAGCCCGCCCGCGAAGGCGCCCAACGCAATGCCGCCCACGCCGATGCCGACACTGACGATGGCAATGGCGGCGCCCAGATTGGCACCGCTGGAAACACCAATGATATCGGGGGATGCCAACGGATTGCGAAAGATCATCTGATAAACGGAGCCGGCAACGCCCAGCCCCGCGCCAGCCATCACACCCATGCAGGTACGGGGCAACCGCAGCGTGAAAAAGACCTTGCGGGTCATGGCACCGACCTCCCCACCGGTCAGGATAGAAATGATCTCCCGTATCGAAATGGGGTAATTGCCGATGCAGATGGAGGCAATAAAGCCCACAGCAATGCACGCCCCTACCAGCCAGTAGGAGCGGATCACGGGTTTTCGGTTTTGCAGCATGGTTTCCTGCATGTTATCTCCCTCTAATTCCACAGTGGGCTTATTGTACCGCATACGCCGTTAAAAAGCAAACAACGGGCAGAAAAAACGGGATACCGCACGCAGCAGTATCCCGTAGGTCATTCCAAAGAGGAATCAGGCTGCCTGATCCAACGCAACATGGAAGCCGTAGAAGGTGGAGTAGAACTCATCGGCATCTGCGGCAAACTGCTCGGCGGTGTACAGCTCGGGGTGCAGGGTCTGCAGCATCCACAGGGTACCCAGGATACCGGAGGGAACGGGGGAATCCCAAGCCTCAAAGCCGACAGGCATCTGATAAACGGCACCGTTCTTCACGGCGGTCACATCGGCAAAGGTGGTGTTGTTCAGCACATCCTCTGCGGTGTAGTCAGGGCTGCTTACGGCAAAGTTATCGGTGGGGATCACAATTACATCGGGGTTCATGGTCAGGAAGGTTTCGTTATCGATATCGGTCCAGGAGGTGCCCTCCAGCACATCACCGGCGTTCTTGCCGCCCGCGGTGGTGATGAGGGAAGCCTGATACATCTCCTTGGGGGCGGTGCGCAGGATATCGCTGGTGCTGCCGATATACACGACAGGCTTCTGCTCATCGGTCAGGTCCTTGGTCAGCTCGGCCACTGCCGTCAGCTTGGTGTTGTAGTACTCGATCAGCGCGGTTGCTTTCTCCATGCTGTTGGTGGCGGTGCCGATGAGAGTGAACATCTCCATCAGCTGCTCATGGCTTTCCGGCAGGACCAGCAGGGTGGCAATGCCCATCTCGGAAAGGGTCTGGGCGGTGTCCTTCTGCTTCATGGGCAGGATAACGAGATCGGGGTTGGCATTGACGCAGGCTTCCAGGTCAAAAGCCTTGGCGGAGCCGACATTGGGCAGGTCGATAAGGGCGGGAGCCGCCAGCTTGTAAATGGGGCGCTTGGCGGATTTATCCTCGATGCCGACCATCTTATCGGAAAGTCCCAGCGCGATGCAGGCGGAGGAGGAAATGTAGTAGCCGGAAACGATGCGCTCGGGCTCTTTCTCCAAGGTAACTTCGCGGCCGGCCATATCCGTCACGGTAAGGGGGTAGGTGATGGCGGGGGTGGGAGCAGGCTCGGGATCGGGGGTAGGTGCGGGCTCATTGCCGCAGGCGGCAAAGGAAGCCGCCATGATGACTGCCAGCAGCAGTGCCAGCAGTTTGTTCATACGCTTCATAAATCTTCTTTCTCCTTTTATCTAATTGTAGAATAGCGTACCGTTATTCTACTTCATGTTAAACCGTTTGTCAATATGGAATGAAAGGACTGAATCGTTTCGCGGTTCAGCATAATAAGCGCTGGATGTCCCGCGCGCTTATCCACTGGTCAGCATTCCCGCAAAATCCGGGATAAACAGAAAACCGGTCCGGAACACCTTGTTTTGGTGTTCCGGACCGGCAGCTATTTGCCTATTGCATATGGGGCAGGACTTACACTCTCGCCATAGCCTCCTGGAAGTCCTTCTGATCGCAGAAGATCTCCTGCTTGTAGGGGTTCTTCTTCTGGGCCTTTGCCCGCTTGATGATGGAAGTCAGGATGACCACATTTACCACCAGCGCAATAATAGCCACAACGCCCTGCGCAGTGGGGTTCGCCGCCGTGGGACGAACTGCGGGGTTCATAAAGCCATCGGCGTAGACAGAAGTGATGGTGGTAAATACGCTATTATCCTGGAACAGCGGGAATACCTGGGCAAACATGCACCACAGGGCCAGGGTGTTAGCACGGTTCTGGATCCAGCCGCCCTTGTTCCAGAAGTGGTTGGCAAAGGTGGGGGCCAGCAGCAGCGCCAGACCGCAGTACCAGGAGTGGGTGGGCAGGCAGTTGTAGGTGTACTCAAAGTTCCACAGGTCATAGGCCAGGATGTAGCACCAAGTCATATCAGGCCACAGCATGTCTTTCTTGTCCTTGGAAGAGTAGATGCCCCACCAGGCGGTCATGCAGAAAATGTTAATGATACCGGCAATGCCGTTCACCCAGTTCCACCAGCCGCCGTACAGCCACACATTCTCGGAAGAGAGCCACCAGCGGTCGCCGAATTCCATCATGGCCTTGGCGCCGCGGATGCCGGATTCAAAGTCACTGGCCACAGCGATGAGAATATTGATGGCAACAATGGCAAAGGGGAATACCTTGAACCAGTCGGTCTTGCCGATGCTCCACTTATATTTCAGCATCATAAAGCCGATGCAGCCCGCGGTGGCGGCATACAGCTTGGCATAGTGGAACCAGCTGTTCATGTTGGTGTAGGTCTGGTTGTTCAGTGCCCACTCGGCGCCATTGGCTGCGCCGATATAGATGGCGATGAAATACACTGTCAGCACAGCAGGCAGCGCCAGGAAGCAGATGATACCACCGGTCTTGGTGCGGCGGGCAAATTCATTGGCCAGCACCAGGCCGGTGAACACCAGCACGAAACCCAGCAGCTGATAGCCGGCAGTCTCGCCGTAGAGTTGGAATAACATGTTACATTCCTCCTGTTGATTTTTTGGAAACCCTCATAGTAACCTCACGGGCCGCATAGCCTGGCCTATCTGGCCATACCAGATGGAACAGACTTCATTACCCGCCCCGAATATATCACGATAATTCATAAATGTCAATCATTTAACAAGAGAATTTCGTATAAAATGGTTGAAAAATTCAGAATATTATCCTAAAATAGAGAAAAACGCCTTTGTGGTATGTGGCCATACCACAGCGCTGCTTAAAAAGGGGAACCTGTCATGGAATTTGAAAAACTCATATCTCCCTCCCTCAAGGAGCTCTTTATCAGTAATATCGAAGCCAAGATTCTTTCCGGTGAACTACCAGTGGGACAGCAGCTCCCCCCGGAGCGCCAGCTGGCTCAGTCGATGGGGGTCAGCCGTGCGGTGGTCAATAGCGGCATCGTGGAGCTGGAAAACCGCGGCTTTTTGGATGTCCGTCCCCGGGTGGGCACCTTTGTCGCCGATTACCGCCGGGCCGGCACGATGGAAACTCTCAAATCCATTATGACCTATAACCGCGGCCGGCTGCGTAACGAAGAGATCCGCTCCATTCTGGAGGTGCGGGATGCCCTAGATAAGCTGGCCGTCGCTGATATCATCCCTCATGTCACCGAATTGGATAACATGCTGCTGCTGGAAAAAGTAGAAGCCATTCGTCAGGCAAGGGATAACCGTCAGGCGGCGGAGGCTGCATTTGCCTTCCAGCACGAGCTTGCCATGCTCAGCGGCAATACCCTGCTGCCGCTCATCTTCCGATCGTTCTATTCCTCGGTGCTGGTCCTGTGGGAGCGATTCTGCGCCTTACATGGTATCGATACTCTGTATCAGACCAGCTGCCGCCTGTGCGGCCATATTCGAGATAAGGATATCCCCGGCGCCGTCGCCTGGATTGACTACTGCACCCGGGAGACCGTTTCCGGCAGCCGCCGCATCTACTACTAAACACACATACAAGCGGCACAGCCCGCCCCCAAAAGGAGCCATGGCTATGCCGCTTTTCTCATTCTCCCGTTTCTTCGGGGATGTCATTTTCTATCGTTCGGATCAGTTTGGCCGGCACCCCGCCCACAAGGCAGTTATCCGGCACATCCTTTGTCACCACCGCGCCTGCGGCTACTATCACATTGTTCCCTATGGTCACGCCGGGCAGGATGGTCACATTCCCGCCGATCCACACATCATTGCCGATAGTCACCGGTTTGGCCACGCTCAGGTGTTTCCGCCGTCCCATAGGGGAGATGGGATGGTTGACGGTGGCGATCAGGGTGTGCGGACCAATCATAACATAGTCCCCGATACGCACCGGCGCACGGTCCAGTATGGAAACATTATAGTTGGCCAAAAAGTTCTTTCCAATAAAAATGCTTTTTCCGTCATCGCAGCTGAAATAGGGCATCACGGCGGCGTTTTCTCCCACGCTGCCAAAAAGCTCCCGCATCACAACCGTCCGCTCCTCTTTGGCCTCCTTGGGCAGCGCGTTCAGCCGGCGGCACAGCGTCATTGCCCGCAGCTTCAGGGCGTCTATTTCCGGTGCCCACATGTCATATTCCAGACCGGCGTGCAGCTTTTCCAGTTCCGTCATTTCGCTTCCTCCTTCTCCTTCAGGCTCGCCGCCAATAGGCAAAACCGCCGCCCCGTTTAGGGACGGCGGCTCTCTTTTCAGAATACGCCCGGGCCTGTGCGGGCATGGCCTGGCACAGCTTTGCCCTTATCTTAGCCCAGCTTCTCCAGCGCGGTACGGATGCGGCGCAGCGTCTCCTCGCGGCCCAGCACCACCGCCAGCTCTATGCCGCCGCCGGGGGTAAACTGCTTGCCGGAAACAGCCACACGCAGCGGATACAGCAGCCAGCCGTTCTTCACACCCAGCTTTTCTATCTCCGCAAAGAGGGCGGCATGGATGGCCTCCTGGTTCCACTCCGGCAGGCTCTCCAGGATGGGCAATACCGCGGTCAGCGCCTCCTTGGCAGTTTCGGGGGTGGTCTTCATCTTTTTGCTGGTATACAGCTCAATGTCATAGTCCGGCAGCGCGTCAATGAAGTCCACCTGCTCCGGGATGTCACTCAGCGCCTCGCAGCGGGTCTGCAGCACGGTGCACAGCTCCCGCAGGTCGGCGGTCTCGCTCTTCACCGTCTTGCGGATCCAGGGCAGCGCCTTCTCGTAGAATTCCTCAGGGGAAAGCTTGCGGATATACTCGCCGTTGATGTAGCGCAGCTTCTGCATGTCAAAGATCGCCGGGCTCTTGGTGATGCCGGAGATATCAAAGATCTTTACCAGCTCCTCCAGCGAGAAGATCTCCTGGTCACCCTTGGGGCTCCAGCCCAGCAGCGCAATGTAGTTGAGGATGGCCGGGGTCAAAAAGCCCATCTGCACCAGGTCCTCGTAGGAGGCGTCGCCGTGCCGCTTGGAGAGCTTGTGGGTGGCGTCCCGCATGACGGGCGCGCAGTGAATGTATTTCGGAATCTCCCAGCCGAACGCCTCGTACAGCAGGTTGTACTTGGGCGCGGAGGAAAGATACTCATTGCCGCGGATCACATGGGTGATGCCCATGGTGTGGTCGTCCACCACATTGGCAAAGTTATAGGTTGGCATGCCATCGCCCTTAATGAGGATCTGATCGTCCAGCGTGCTGCATTCCACGGTCACATCGCCGTACACCTCATCATGGAAGGTCACGGTCCCCTCAGTGGGCACCTTCTGCCGGATGACATAGGGGATACCCGCCGCCAGCTTCTCGGCGACCTCCTCCTTGGAAAGATTGCGGCAGTGACCGTCATAGCGGGGTGCCATGCCGGAGGCCTCCTGCACCTTGCGCACCTCGTCCAGCCGCTCCTTATCACAGAAGCAGTAGTAGGCGTGGCCGCTTTCCACCAGCTGCTCGGCATATTTCTTAAACATACCCATTCGCTGGCTCTGGATATAGGGGCCCACCGGGCCGCCGATATCGGGACCTTCGTCCCACTGCAGACCGGTTTCCTTCAGCGTCTTATAGATGATCTCCACGGCGCCTTCCACCTGGCGCTCCTGGTCGGTGTCCTCTATCCGCAGCAAAAAGCGTCCGTTGTTGCTCTTTGCTACTAGATAGGCAAACAGCGCCGTCCGCAGGTTGCCCACATGCATATAGCCTGTGGGGCTGGGGGCAAAACGGGTCCGTACATGGTCAAATTGGAACATAATACATCTTCCTTTATCTTCAGTAGTATCTCATAGGAGTTTACCCTATATTTTTACCCATATATACTACCGCCAACAGCCCCTCACTGTCAAGGAAAAACTGTGCTGTTCGCCCCAATGGGGGAGAGACGCCGCAGGGGAATGGCAGGCGCCGCTGCCGCGGGGCCGTCCTCGGCCAACCGGCGGCCCGCGCCCCAGCCCCCGCGACCCGTTTTCCCGCCGGTAAATTGCAAAAAGGGCGGTCCCACCGCAAGGCGGGACCGCCCTTTTTCTGTTACCACTTATTATATACCTTTTCCGCAAAGCCCAGCAGGTTCTCTATCTTCAGCACCGTACCGTCATCCAGCCTCGCCGTGCCGTTAAAGTAGCCGAACACCTGATGCTGGTCGCTGCAAATAATGCCTACATTGGTGCAGCTCGCGCGGTCCAGCACCGGGGTAAAGTCCATCTCAAACCGCCCATCGCTGCTGATGAATTTCCACGGGCTCATAAAGTCGTCCTTGCCGTCCTTCTGCGGGATCAGGAAGGTCAGCTGCTCCAGCTTGTGCGCCGTGCCATCGTAGAACAGCATATTCTCGCTGGCGGCACTGGTATCGCCAAAGCCATACCCGATATTAAAGCCAAAGGGTCTGCCCTCCACTGTGCCGTTGCCGCTGCCCCAGAACCAGGTGTTTTTGTAGGTCCAGACGCCCCGCCCCCAGTCCAGCGTGGCAAAGCTCTCCTCCGGGTCAAATTCGATCACCTGCCCGTCAAATTCCACCTTGCCGGCGGCTCTCATGCAGTTGATCTTCTGGTTGTAGTAAAAGGCCTTTTTGTCCTCCGCAAAGGGCGTCACGATCACCATGGAATCCTCCGGCTCTTCCGTCAGGGTAAATTCCGCCGCAATCGGCTTTTTATTCATAAAATTCTGCACCCAGGCCGTCAGCTTCCGGGTACCGTCCGGCAGCACCTTAAAGCAGAAATCAGCGTTTTTGCGCTTCACCGCCACATCTCCCTCGGCGCTGCTGGCAGGGAAACCGGTCTTTCCGCCAGGGAAAGGATAGATGATATTGCAGGTGTGTTCCCACGGCCGACTAAAATCCAGCAGCGAGAAGCCCAGCAGTCCCATGTAGCTGTTGTCGTCTATGGTCAGCGCCACACCCCACCTTCCGTTCATGATCAGGTAGTAGTCCCATTCCTTGATGCGGTGGGCCGCCGCCTTGATCGCCCGGCGGTCGTATGCCTTGATGAGACGGCGGGCATAGCCCGCTTCGCACAGCTCGCCCCGTTCGTTCAGCAGCGGGCCGGCGTTGGTCAGTTCTTTCTGCATGGGGTGCCTCCTTCGTTCTGTCATCAGTTTTAGCGGAGAACCGGTTTTTCGCGGGGGTGCCTTTTCGCAGAACCTCTGCAGGGAGCCGGCCCCACCCGCCCCCTGCATCAGCTCCAGTCAGATCTTACACCTTGGCGGCAGCCTTGTTCAGCGCCTCCATCAAGGCAGGCACATCAATGCCATGGGCCAGGGCACCCTGCTCAATGTTCTCAAAGTGGGCGGCGGCGCAGCCGATGCACCCCATGCCGAAGCGCTGCAGTACCTCTACAGTAGCAGGATATTTCTGTACGATCTCCATGATGCCCATATCTTTTGTAATCAGCATAATTTATTATCTCCTTGCAGTTAAATTGGGGGAGGCAAACTCCCCTCCCTTAGTATAGTTATTTTTCCCCTATTTGTAAACAGAATCCGAACTTTTTTGCAAAGTCCCCCGTTCTGCCCGCCCGTTCATTGACAAGCGCCGCCGCCATGGTGTAAAATGATGCGGAACAAAGCCCCCGCCGGGGCCAATTTACAAGAAAAGGCACGAGGAACATTATGAAAACGACAACACGCCTGCTGGCCCTGCTGCTGGCACTCTGCATGGTATTTGCCTTTGCCGCCTGCGGCAAAGACCCCAGCGACCCCACCGATCCGACCGATCCCAGCAATCCCACTACCCCCACCGATCCTGATAACCCCAATCCCGATGAGCCCTCCAAGGAGGAGATCCTCAAGGAACTGCAAAAGACCATGCTGGAAAATACGCTGGCCATGCAGCAGAAGAACAAGGATACCATCGGCTGGCTGTATATTGATGGCACCACCGTCAATGATGTGGTGGTCAAGGTCAATTATAACGATGATAACAAGTACTACCTGCGCCGCAATGCCAATGGTGAGAACGATAACGACGGCTGCTACTATGCCGATTTCCGCTGCACCAGCGGCAATCGCTCCACCATCTCGAAGAATACCGTCATCTACGGCCACAATCTGGGCCGGGCCGAAAATGCCCTGCTGACCGATTATCAGAACCACGCAAACGGCCCCAAGTTCGCTCAGCTACTGAAGCATCAGGACGAGGAATTTGCCAAGACCCATCCTTATATCTACTACTCCACCATCGAAGAGGACATGGTCTGGCAGGTATTTGCGGTATTCTACACCGATATCAAGTTCGACTACATCAACCCCAACCCCGCCGATGCCACCTTCAATAGCCTCATCAAAAAGGCCCAGGATCTTTCCTTCTACGATTATGATGTGGAAGTGACCAGCAACGATAAGATCCTCACCCTCTCCACCTGCACCTACCGTCTGGCGGATGATACCAAGCTGCACTATCCCAATGACTACCGCTATGTTGTCATGGCCAAGCTGCTGCCCGCCGATGCCGTGCTGGAGGATACCGTTTCCCTCACCGTCACCAAGAACGCCCCGGTAAAACCCGCCGGCGAATAATGCCCCATCCAATAAGGCCCCTTTCCCACCGGGAAAGGGGCCTTTCGCGTTCCCCTAAAGCCTCCCCAGTGTAAGGAGTGTGACACTGCACCATCCAAAAGCCTCCCCTGTGTAAGGGAAGGTCTCAGCCGATCGGCTGACGGAGGGGTTGTTGGCGCAAACTATGGCCAAGTTTCTTTTCGCCTTCGGCGTCGCATTGTCACCACAGGGTAACAGCCTGTACGCCTCGCCGGCGTGGCCCTACTTTTCTCTGAAGAAAAGTAGGCAAAAGTCATTTAGGGCTCCGCCCTAAAAACCCGACGCTCGTCGGACGCAACCTCCGCTTGAGTCGAGCTGACCCTGCGCTTTGCTTCGGGCAGCCCTCCCCGCTGCGGTGCGTCCTCCTCTCCCCATTTACCCCGCCCGGAAGCGCTACGCATTCCCGGAGCGGGATGAGACGACGCTTATAAGGTTGATTTTTAATTCGGTTCCTGCTGAATCCAAAATAAAATGCGCCGCAGGCCCCTTGAGAGCGTATCTGCGGCGCTGTACGGACGATGCTTTGCATCGTTCGTATCCAGCCGCAGCTTAAGCGTTAGGGGGCCTTGGGGCACAGCCCCAAGTGTGTTTTGCCTACTTTTGTACACACAAAAGTAGGCCCCCGCCGGGTAGGCGTACAGACTATGCCTTTGCAAAAGGCTCCATGCCGCCGAAGGCGACTACAATCTTGACCCAAAAATTCTTTTACACACTTTCATCCGAAAAAAGCAGCCCCGCCGGGCAGGCGTGCAGATTAAAACCTTTTATAAAACTATGCGCCGCCGCCAGGCGACTACAATCATAGCCTAAATATCTTTTGCCTGCTTTTCTTCACAGAAAAGCCCTCGCCGCCGGGCCGCCGCAAAAAAGAAAGCCCCCGCCATACGGCAGGGGCCTTGCTTGTCTTTTGTGGTTTGGGAATTACAGCTTGCCCAGCTTGGTGCGGCAGCTGCGGCAGACATACTTGTCGTCATAGGTAGCCAGCTCTTCCTTGGAGCCGCAGAAAATGCAGCAGGGCAGGTACTTCTTAAGAATGACCTGATCACCGTCTACATAAATTTCAACATCACTGTGGATGTCGATGCCGAGGGTGCGGCGAAGCTCTACAGGGAGAACGATACGGCCGAGGTTGTCAACTTTTCTTACGATGCCGGTGGATTTCATGGTACAGGTTCCTCCTTAATAAAGTTAGGTGGTTTGCTGGCGGTTTACAATATCTTCTAATATTCTCGCTTTTTCTCTACCTTGCTACTAAGTGTACTATTATTTTCCATGAAATTCAAGAGGTAATTAGCACAATTTCGCAAATCTTGTGGATAATTTTTGCCCCTAATTTGCCGCTTTTTTGGTTATTGTTGCTAAAATTGATAAAATGCGCACAGATTCCGTTATTTTACATAATTCGATAAAAAGCATCAAAAAAGGAAAACATTAGCGCAATACGCTCCCGTAAGGAGAAAAAGATGTTGATAATTCATCTCTATTCCCGCCAAATTGAAGAAAGGAGCTCCGCCCATGCTGAATGGTATCCTTACCGCCCTGCTCATTTTTTCGGTCGTCACCGCGGCCTTCACCGGCCGGATGGAGGCCCTTTCCGCCGCGGCGCTTTCCGGCTGCAGCGAAGCAGTAACTCTGGTCATTACCCTAACCGGCATGCTGTGCCTGTGGAGCGGCCTGATGGAGATTGCCCGCCGCTGCCGCCTTACGGAAGCGCTGGCCCGGCTGCTGCATCCCCTCACCCGGTGGCTGTTCCCCACGGTGCCGCAGGGCAGCCCCGCCATGCAGGCCATCTCCATGAATCTTTCCGCCAATTTGCTGGGCCTGGGCAATGCCGCCACTCCCTTGGGCCTTGCCGCTATGCGGGAGCTGCAAAAGCTAAACCCCCATAAAACTACCGCCAGCAATGCCATGGTCACCTTTGTAGCGATGAATACCGCCTCCCTCCAGCTCATCCCCACCACCTGCGCCGCGCTGCGGCAGCAGGCCGGCTCCGCCGCCCCCATGGAGATCCTGCCGGCGGTATGGCTCACCGGGCTTTCGTCACTGGCTGTGGTCCTGCTGCTGGACCGTCTGCTGCGCGGGAAGTCCCACCAGCCGGAATAAAGGCAGGCCCGTGCAGGGGGTGGGCGCCCGCAGGGCAAACCGCCCTTCCGGGCGGTTTCGGTGGCCTTCGGCCACCGGCTCCGGCCCAGCCGGAGCGCTCTGCGGGCGCCCTTCACCCCATCCGCGAATTTCATCAAAAGGGAGGGCATTCCATGTCATTCAGCGCCTGGTTCATCCCGCTGCTCATCACCGGCCTGTTCAGCTGGGGCCTCTGCTCCGGCGTGGATGTGTTCGATTGCTTTTTGCAGGGAGCCAAAGAGGGGCTCAAAACCGCCGCCTCCATCGCCCCGGCCTTGGTCTGCCTGCTTACGGTGGTCACCATGTTCTGCCACAGCGGCGCCCTGGATGTCCTCACCGGCTTCCTTCGCCCCGTGACTCAGCTTATCGGCTTCCCGGCGGAGGTACTGCCATTGGCCCTGCTGCGGCCGGTCTCCGGCAGCGGCGGTACCGCCCTGCTGCACCAGCTGCTGGGGGAATACGGCCCGGATAGCTTCATCGGGCGGGTAGGCAGTGTGCTGGCCGCCGCCTCAGAGACCACCTTCTACGCTATCGCGGTCTACTACGGCGCGGTGGGGATCCGCCGTACCCGCCACACCATGGCCGCTGCCCTCACCGGGGATCTGACCGCGGCGCTGGTCAGTGCCCTTGCGGTCCGCTTGCTGCTGGGGGTGTGACCTGCCTCATCAGAGGGAAACGGTATCCAGATAATGCAGGAAGAAGCTGCCGTCCGGCCGTGTCATTACGGAGAAACGGGTCCGGAAGTCCCCAATTTTATAGGGATTTTCATAATATACATTGCCGTGCAGTTCGTAACTGACGCTTACCTCGGATTTTTCCCGATCAATTTGAACCTCCGTGTTCCTGCACACCGGAGTATTCCCCCATCCAAAGCCGGACCAAAACACATACTCCCCGGTTTCGGGAACATAGGTATCTTCACCAAACTCATAATCCGGAATATCAAACACCTCCTCGGCCATCTGCTGTATCTTTTCTTTTGGAAAGTGGTAACACCCCTCATCATCCATGGTGACAAAATCATGGTACAGGTATTTCTCCTCCTCCATGAACATTACCGTACTCAAAATAAAAAGATGGACCTGCCGGTCCTCCAACGGATAGGCGGAGCTTCCCAGGATATCCCCGGAGTAAAAAGCAAAGTTAGTCAGCTGCGCGGTCAGAACCTCTGAGGAGGTCTGCAGTTCCTCCTGCATTGCGTCCCAGTCCAATGCGGACTTTCCCTGCGGGGCATTGCCGACGCAGGCGCAAAGGCTAAAGCAAAGTGCCAAAGCGATTGCGAGTGATAGCATCTTTTTCATGGCGTTTTCTCCTGTATGTTTTTGCCGCTGCGGCAGGTTTTCTATCATTTTACCATGGGCGCCGCAGGTGGGCAACGGAAAATTTTAGGGCGGTGACGCCTGTTCCTTGCCAGCGTCCGCCCTCCTCACAATTTTTTAACAAAATCGCCACATTCGGCGCTATGCAAAAGACCCCGCCGGTGCTATAATGTAAGTTAGAATACTATGACCTGTAAGGAGGAAATAGCAATGATGGACAAGATCCTGGTAGCCGATGACGACCTGAATATCTGCGAGCTGCTGCGCCTGTACCTGGAAAAGGAGGGCTTCGAGGTGGTAATGGCCCACGATGGCGAAGAAGCCGTGGCCAAGTTCGAGAGCGAAAAGCCCTCTCTTATCCTCCTGGATATCATGATGCCCAAGCTGGATGGCTGGCAGGTTTGCCGGCAGATCCGCCAAAAGAGCGATTGCCCCATCATCATGCTCACCGCCAAGGGCGAAACCTTCGATAAGGTGCTGGGCCTGGAGCTGGGCGCCGATGACTATGTTGTCAAGCCCTTCGATACCAAGGAGATCGTGGCCCGCATCAAGGCCGTGCTGCGCCGCAGCAGCCCCGCCGGCACCGCCGAAGGTGAGGTCAAGGAGGTCAGCTACGATAAGCTCACCGTCAATATGACCCGCTACGAGCTCAAAGTGGATGGCAAGGTCGTGGATGCCCCGCCCAAGGAGCTGGAGCTCCTGTTCCACCTGGCCAGCCACCCCAACCGCGTATTTACCCGCGATCAGCTGCTGGATGAGGTCTGGGGCTTCGAGTACTACGGCGACAGCCGCACCGTCGATGTCCACATCAAGCGCCTGCGCGAAAAGCTGGAAGGCGTCAGCGATCAGTGGAGCCTCAAGACCGTTTGGGGCGTCGGCTATAAGTTCGAGGTCAAGGAATAAGAATGAAAACTTCGCAGAAAACCCTGATGGGCAAGTACTATTCGGTGTGCTGCGCCATCATTCTGCTCAGTATGGTATTGGTCGGCTCCATCTTTATGGTGCTGGCTAATGACTACCTGCGGGAGGAAAAAATCAGCCTGCTGGAGAAAAATGTGACCCAGGCCGCCCGCCTCACCATGGAAAATTACGCCGCCCACGAGTACCGCTATGTCAGCAGCGATACCCTGCAGCCGGTGTATGCCGTGCTGGGCTCCGCCATCGAGGCCGACATCTACCTTTCCGATAACAAGGGCGATATCCTCATTATGGCCCATACTACCGAGAGCGCCATCCCCCAGTCGGTGCCGCAGGCTGTCCTGGATAGCCTCTCCAAAACCGGCAGCTATCAGGGCTCCGTGGTCATGGCCGGCACCGGGGAAGACCCCCAGTACGCCGTGGCCACCCCCGTGGTGGATGAAAACGGCCTTCTGGTGGGTGCCGTTATGGCCACCACCCGGGCTGCCAACCGTGCTCTGGCCGGCGATATGCTCCAGATGTTCCTCATCGCGGCCATCGTGGTGCTGGTGGTCAGCTTTATCGTCATTTATTTTGTCACCACCAGCCTGGTAAACCCCCTGCGGCAGATGGCCGCCGCTACCCGTGCCTTCGCTAAGGGCGACTTCTCGGTCCGGGTGCCAGTGGAGGGCGATGATGAGATCGGGCGGCTGGCCTCCGCCTTCAATAACATGGCCACCGAGCTGGCCCTCACCGAATCGGTGCGCCGCAGCTTTACCGCCAATGTCAGCCATGAATTAAAAACCCCCATGACCACCATCGGCGGCTTTGTCGATGGTATCCTGGATGGCACCATCCCGCCGGAGCGGCAGAACCACTATCTGCGCATTGTCTCCAGTGAGGTCCAGCGCCTTTCCCGCCTGGTGCGCAATATGCTCACCCTCAGCCAGATCGAGGCCGGCGAGCGCACCATCCAGCCCACCGAGGTGGAGATCACCTCCCTTGTCACCAATACCCTGCTGGGCTTCGAGCAGCGGCTGGAGGAAAAGCACATCGAGGTGGAGGGGCTGGATACCGACCGCTACTGGGTGCTGGCCGATGCCGACCTCATCCAGCAGGTGGTGTATAATCTCATCGATAACGCCGTCAAATTCGTCAATGAAGGCGGCACACTTTCCTTCGACTTTTATACCGAGGGCGAGAATATCATGGTAGCGGTACGCAATACCGGCTCTGGCGTCCTGCCGGAGGAGATCCCGCGGCTCTTCGACCGGTTCTATAAGACCGACCGCAGCCGCAGCCTGGATAAAAACGGCGTAGGCCTGGGGCTTTCCATCTGCCGCACCATTATGAATGTCCACGAGGGCGAGATTTTCGTCCGCAGCCAGCCCGGGGAATACACCGAGTTTGTATTCGGCCTCAAGGCCGACCCCGCCCACTACAAAAAAGGCGTCAACCGCAAAGCCCCTATGGTAGATGCCAGCTTTACCACATTGCCGGCGGCCCCCGCTGTCGGCCGGGAGGAGAAACAGCATGAGAAACCGCAGCAATGACAGCAACTACCACTGGGATTACCAGGATTACCGGGGCAACTACGGCCAAAGCCCCGCCCGCGCCCGGAAAAGCAGCGGCCTGAAGTACTTCCTCATCGCCATGGGGGTGGTCATCCTGCTGGTGGGGGCGCTGTGCGTCGGGGCCTCCGTCTGGGGCAGCAAGCCTGCCCCGCAGCCGGATCAGGATTCGTCCATCGGCAATGAGCTGGAGCACCTGCCGGAGATCGACCAGCAGAACAAGCCGGAGGATAATGTGCCGGATACCACCGAAGACGGCCTTTTGACTCCCGCCGGCATCTATAAAAAGTGCGCCCCCTCGGTGGTGGGCATCATCACCTACGGCAGCAGCGCCACCGCGCAGGGCAGCGGCATCATCCTTTCGGAAAACGGCTACATCATCACCAATGCCCATGTGGTCAGCGGCGGCGAAAAGTTCGAGGTCGTGCTGCAAAATGGCGATAGCTATGATGCCACCGTCATTGGGGCGGATAACCAGAGCGACCTGGCTCTGCTTAAAATGCAGAACCCGCCCGAGGGGCTGGTCGCGGCTACCTTCGGCAACAGCGATGAGCTGGAGGTCGGCGAAATGGTGGTCGCCATCGGCAATCCCGGCGGTCTGGCGCTGGCCTCCACCCAAACCGTCGGCTACATTTCGGCGGTGCAGCGCACCATCACCACCGAGCTGGGCTACACCATGGTCTGCATCCAGGCGGATGCCGCCATCAATCCCGGCAACAGCGGCGGCCCCCTCATCAATACCTACGGCCAGGTGGTGGGCATCACCTCCAGCAAGCTGGTGGAGGAAGGCTACGAGGGCATCGGCTTCTCCATCCCCATCAATACCGCCCTGCCCATTCTGGACGATTTAATGCAGCACGGCCGGGTGACCGGTCGGGCACAGCTGGGCATCACCGTGGTGGAAGTAGGCAGCAATGAAGCCAATTATTACGGCATCCCGGCGGGTCTGCGCATCATGTCCATCAATGAGGACAGCGATGTAGGCCGTCAGGGCGCCGAGGTCGGTGATATCATCACATCCATTGATGGCTGGGCCATCACCAGCCGTGCCGATTGCAGCGATATCCTGGCACAGCACAAGCCCGGCGATACCGTGGAAATAAGCCTGTACCGGGCCAGCCGTACCGGCCGCGGCCAGACCTTCACCATCACAGTCACCCTGCTGGGGTCCTAAGCATCCCCCAAAAGCCGCCCACGGGCGGCTTTTCTGCCCCTTGTGCCATATTGCCCATAAAGCCGTGTCATTTCCGGGCAAACCTGCCAATGGCATTTCGGTCGGGAGTGATGTATAATTAAAAAGAGGAGGAAAGCAACCCGCATCGACACAGTAAGGAGGTGCCGAACAATGAAAAAGAGGATATCAGCCGTACTGCTGGCCCTGGCCATGTTGTTCACCACCGCCCATGCCATTCCAATTTATGTGGATGGCAGCGCCCTGGGCTGGCAAGAACCGCTGACCCTGGAGGTGGAAAGCGGCGACAGCATCGATAATGTCAAGCAGAAGATCCAGAACACGGGTGTTTCGGTAGATGGGAAATGCCTGTATTTTGGCAGCAGATTTTTGGAGAACGGCCGCACTCTAGCAGATTATAATATCCAGAAGGAAAGCACCTTGCAACTGACTACCTTTTTGGAGGTAGCCGATTCAAAAAACCTGTCTGATGCTCTGGCTTCCGATGCCGCGGTCATTCGCTTGACTGGGGATATTGAGATCACCGCCTTTATGGCGGTGAGTAGACCGGTGACCATCGATCTGAACGGCCACTTACTGAAAACAACCAGCGGGGTCAGCAACTTGATCCATGTCACCCAAAATGGAGAGCTGACGCTGATCGACAGCAATCCCAATGCCGTTCACAAGTTCGATAAGAGCAACGCCCTGTGGAAGCTGGCAGATGAAACCACCGCCGAAGAAAATATCATAGAGGTAAAGGGCGGCGCCCTCACCGGCGGCAACAGCAAAGACGGCGGCGGTATCTATGTGAGGAAAGGCGGCACGCTCCTCATGCGGGGCGGCAATATCGTGGGCTGCACGGCGCGCGAGGGCGGCGGTGTTCATGTGGAAGGTGGCGGCCGGTTCGAGATGTCCGCCGGGACCATTACCGGCTGCACGGCTGGGCAGGAGGAAGGCAAGACGGCCAACGGCGTCTTTATCGCGGCGGGTGGCCGTTTACGCAGTCACCCGGCGCCCAAATCACCGGAGAAGTCATCGGGGCCTATACGGTCACCTTCCAGTCGGAGGGTGGAAGCAAAGTAGCATCCCAGATTCGTGCCAACACCCCTGCCGCCCAGCCAGATAATCCCACCAAAGAGGGGCATATCTTCATCGGCTGGTACAGCGGCGAAGAAAAATGGAATTTTGCCGATGCCGTGGCCACCGATTTGACCCTGACGGCAAAGTGGCAGCTCAACCAGTACACTATCACCTTTGATACCGCCGGCGGCAGCGAGGTCGCTCCCATTACCCAAGATTATGGTACTACCATCACCGCCCCGGCCAATCCCGCCAAAACAGGCTATACCTTTGCCGGCTGGGACCGGGAGATCCCCACCACCATGCCGGCCGGGGATATGACCATCACCGCCCAGTGGCAGGTCAACCAATACACCATCACCTTTAAGCCGGAAAACGGCGGGCAGGATATCGTCATTAAGCAGGACTACGGTACGGCCATTACCGCCCCGGCCAACCCTACCAAAACAGGCTACACCTTTGCCGGCTGGGATAAGACCATTCCCACCACCATGCCGGCCGGGAATATGACCATCACCGCCCAGTGGCAGGTCAACCAATACACCATCACCTTTAAGCCGGAAAACGGCGGGCAGGATATCGTCATTAAGCAGGACTACGGTACGGCCATTACCGCCCCGGCCAACCCTACCAAAACAGGCTACACCTTTGCCGGCTGGGATAAGACCATTCCCACCACCATGCCGGCCGGGAATATGACCATCACCGCCCGGTGGACCGAAAACCGGGTCATTGTCATCATCCGGCCGGATGACAGCAAGGATGAGCCGGACCCCGGTACCATCCATCAGTGGGGCCCCTGGCGCTCCAATGGAGACGGGACCCATACCCGCCGCTGCACAGCCAGCGGCTGCTTCGACCAGCAAAACGGGAAGTGCTACGGCGGCACCCCCAATTGCACCCAGCGGGCAAGCTGCATCCTGTGCGGCGCCAAATACGGCAAGACCGACCCCACCCGCCACGCCTCCCTGGAAAAGCTGGAGGCGATAGCCGCCACAGCGGCGGCCAATGGCCGGGTGGAATGCTGGCACTGCACCGCCTGTGATAAGTACTTTGCGGACGCGAACGGCAAAACGGAGCTCACCGCGGAGAATACAGTAACCGAAAAGGTGCCGCCGAGCATCATACAGGGCAACGATGCCCGGTGGAAAAAGGGCGAAAGCAGTACACTTACCTTCCGCTCCGATGCGGCGTTTGAGGACTTTGCCGAGGTGCTGGTAGATGGCGCGGTGCTGCCCTCCGAAAGCTACGAGAAGCGGAATGGGGAAGGCAACATCATCGTAGAGCTGCGGGAAAGCTACCTGGAGCAGTTGGCTGAGGGGGAGCACGCGCTGGTGATCCGCTCGGCAAGCGGAGATGCCACCACCCACTTTACCGTGGAGGCAGCACCAGATGAAACCCATCCGGTGAGCTGGTGGGTTTACGCGGCGGCTCTGGGGGCTTTTGCCATCGGCACCTGTGTCGCAGTGATCTCCTTCCGGCGCAAAAAAGCCGGATAAGTGACAGAAAATAGCAGAGATTCCGGATCTCCTTCGTACCAAGTGTACGGGGGAGATTTTTATTCAATTTTCAAGGTACTGTTGGGAGGCAGGTTCCCGCTTAAGGCAGACCCCCAAATTGCCCGATGAGGTCTGCTGAAGAAATAAGTTTTAACCGGCGCCCCTGTTTGACCGGTGGGGCGAAAAGGCTCTCGATTTATTTGGTCGGGGAGAGAAGCCGACACGAAAAGATTTTTGCCGGTGAGAAAAAGTCCTTTCACTAATCCCTGCAAATCGCCCCTTTTTTGCAGTTGAAAGGTTAATATTTCACTTTTTTTAATGGAAAGTTTACATTTTGGGAAGATATTGGGCGAGAATTGTATAAACAGTGGGTTTTATTGGGAAACAGAAACTGGGATTTGTTGTGCGAATTAAGGGCGGGTTTATGGGCGCCTGGCGGTGGGGCCTTGTGCAAAGGCATAAACTGTACGCCTGCCCGGCGGGGGGTTACTTTTCTGTGATGAAAAGTAGGCAAAAGAATTTTATTTAGGGCGAGTTTGTAGTTGCCTAAAGGCGTCGCGAAGTCACCGGAGGGTGACAGCCTGTACGCCTCGCCGGCGGGGCCCTACTTTTGTTCGTGCAAAAGTAGGCAAAACACGCTTGGGGCTGTGCCCCAAGACCCCCTAACGCTTAAGCTGCGGCTGG
>ERZ1503982.105-NODE-105-length-27652-cov-5.197050_pt1 | contig 27652 bp, 20 predicted proteins | sample MGYA00572095_ERZ1503982 | MGnify/ENA primary metagenome ERZ1503982 (study PRJEB39906, sample SAMEA3182062) | gut metagenome | biome: human; feature: gut; material: Stool; isolation source: human stools | place: Canada | collected 2013-01-14 ...
CAGATGTGTATAAGAGACAGCGTATACACAGAGATTAGCCAGACGTCCAAGCTGCAAACTGTCGTTTACAAGACCTACTGGAGCCGTATCGAGGATAACATAGTCGTAATGTTCCTTCAACTGACTGATAATGTCGTCAAGGCTTGCTCTGGTTACTAACTCTCCTGGGTTAGGAGGAACAGGGCCAGCCATAAGGAGGTCGAGTTTACTGTTGACACCCGAAGAGAGAATCTGTTTCTGAATGTCATCCCATGTGTTATGGTCGTGTATAATCAGATTGGTGATACCATTATGGTGGTTGTCAATCTCGAAGAGCTCTGCCAGACGAGGCTTGCGGATATCCAGACCTACCATGATAACCTTCTTGCCCAGTAAGGCAAGCGAGATACCGATATTGGAAGCCACGAAGGTTTTACCTTCACCTGATGTAGAAGAGGTAAACATCATGACCTTTTCACCTTCCTTCAGCATAAACTGAATGTTGGTACGCAAGCCGCGGAAGATCTCTTCCATCAGGTTGTTTACGTTCTGGTGAACCACAATATCAGCCTTTCCTTCCTTCTTGGCAGCATCGCTTGCCACAGGAATGTCGGCAATGACAGGTATCTGGGTAAGTTTCATCACGTCTTCATGTCCCTCAATCTTGTACTTGAAGAATTCTCTCAGGAAGAGAATGCCGGCAGGGATTGCAATACCCAGTACCAGTGCTATCAGCATAATGATAGGATTCTTAGGGCTAACCTTTCCTTCCAATGATGGAGCATCGATAACCTTACCCTTGTCTGCCGTTGCTGCTAGCGAAATGGAGTTTTCCTCACGTTTCTGAAGAAGCATCAGGTAAAGACCTGATTTTACTTCCTGCTGGCGACCAATCTGTGTAAGAACTCGCTCTTGTTCTGGCGAGTTACCTATTTGGTTGGCATACATGGCAGCTTGTTTGGCAATGCTGTTACGCTGGATTTCCATACCCAGCTTAGCCTGACGCATGGCACGTTTGATAGATGTTGTGAGTGCATCCAACTGTGCGGTCAGAGGAGTTATTGTAGGAGAAGTCTCGCTGGCTGCATGCAAGGCGTTGTTGCGATCCAGGGCTATTTTGTTGTACTGGTTGATGAGTTCTGTTGAACTTTCATCAGTCAAACCTACGTTGGATGGGATTGGCTGATATCTGTTGCCAGGTTCGTTCATGTATTTGCCAAGCTCATTCAGAAGTTCAACCTGTGTGTTAGCCTCCTGGAGTTTCTGGGCGTATGTGTCTGAGTTAGCGATGGCAGCTGTTGCGTTGAGCTTCATCTCTACAACATTGTTACGCTTCTTGTAGCTTTCGAGCTGGCCTTCTGTATTGCCCAGTTCGTTGTTGATCTTCTCCAGACGCTGGTTGATGAACTGTTCTGTGCGGAAAGAAATTTCATTCTTGTCCTCGTTGGCCTGGCGGTTATAAACATTTACCAGAGTTCTCAGATAGTCGATGCTGCGCTGAGGATCTTCATCTTTCATCACCAGTTCGGCTATGGTTGTAGTCTTTGAAGTCTGGCTGACAGTCAGTGCTTTTGTATAGCCCTTAGCCGCCATTTCTGGTGACACGATAATCACCTTCAGGCTCTCACCGTCTTTCAATGCGTATTTGCCGTTCTGAGTGAAGTAGAGGGTTCCTACACGTGTATTGATGCTTGCTGGCAGACCAGCTAAAGTCTTTTCAATCTTTACAGGATCCTTCTGATAGGAAAAGGCATCTACAGGTATGTAGTATGAACCTGTTACCTGATACTGGCTGCCAGTTTTCTCTATAAGAAGCTTGATAGGAGCATTCAGCTTCTTGAGATGAGCCAGGTCTAAGTCAACGCTGACTTCCTGCTCTTTATAGACTAACTGATCCCTGAAGGTTCCTTTATGGTAATAGTTCACGTAGCATTTCATGTCTACTACAGCCTGGTTAGCCAAGTCTTGAGCCGAAAGAATTTCAATCTCATTGTCTATACCGTTTGAGTTTGAAATAAAACCGAGGTTTGCAGCATTTTGAATCATGCTGTTACCCATTCCTCTGTTCTTTCTCTGGTCGTCATCCTTTATCAGTACCTTAGCGGTTGCCTGGTATTGCGGTCTTGCATGGCGTATGTAGAGATATCCCAATCCCAAACATACAATGAGTGATAGAACGAACCATTTCCAGTTGAGGATAAGAGTAGAATAAATCAGCTGGAAGTCAATAGATGACTTCTCTTCCTGCTCTTGATCACGTCCCAAATCAAAGTTCTTTGTTTCTTCCATTATTTTATATTCTATTGTGTTTACACCTTTTTATATTCGTATAAGATAAATGATAGAATCTGTGCTATCTGCTTGCCGCTAGTTCTTTCAGATACTGTCCATAACCGTTTTTGAGCATCGGTTGGGCAAGTTTCAGCAACTGTTCTTTGTCAATCCATCCTTGTTTGAATGCGATTTCTTCCAGACATGCCACTTTCAGCCCCTGTCTCTTTTCGATGACTTCTATAAAGGTACTGGCTTCCGAAAGGCTATCGTGGGTACCGGTGTCTAGCCAGGCGAAACCGCGCTGTAAGGTTCTTACCTTCAGAGTCTTTTCTGTCAGATAGTGCTGGTTTACTGTTGTTATTTCCAACTCACCTCTTGCGCTAGGCTTGATGTTCTTAGCCACCTGCACCACGCTGTTTGGGTAGAAATAGAGTCCTACAACCGCATAGTTGCTCTTAGGCATTTCCGGTTTTTCTTCTATGCTCAGGCAGTTGCCGTTTTCATCAAACTCTGCCACACCATATCTTTCCGGATCGTTGACATAATAGCCAAATACGCTTGCCAGTCCTTCTTCTGCAGCTTTTACGCTTTCCTTGAGTAAACCCGTAAAACCGGCTCCATAGAAAATGTTGTCACCCAAAACCAGACAGACTGTATCATTACCGATAAACTTCTCGCCAATGATGAAGGCTTGAGCCAGACCATCGGGTGATGGCTGTTCTGCATATTCGAAGTGTACACCCAATTCGCTGCCGTCGCCTAACAGACGTTTGAAACCAGGCAAGTCGAATGGGGTAGATATAATCAAAATCTCCTTGATTCCTGCCAACATTAGCACGGAAACAGGGTAGTATATCATTGGCTTATCAAAAATGGGTATCAATTGCTTACTGATACCTTTGGTAATAGGGTGAAGTCTTGTACCCGAACCTCCCGCTAATACGATTCCTTTCATATCTTCTCTATTTCTAATATAATAAAGTTGAATAGTCTTATCTTAAAACGCGGCAAAGTTACTAAAAAAAGTTGAATGAGTGAAATCATAAGCCATAAAAATGCATTTTTTGATAAAAAAAGCACCTTTTTATATAAAAAACGTCGCTTTGATTTGGGTATTTACTGATTTTATTGTATTTTTGCAGAACAATTTAAATAGATATAGAAAATAAAATAATAAAGGAATGGGAATTTTTGCTAAACTATTCGGTCGTAAAGACGACGATAAAAAGGTAGGTGGAATGGAAGATTACATGACTTTGGTCCGTGTATACTTTCAGGCTGCACTTGCTTCTCAGTTAGGTATCACCAATTTGGCCATGTTGCCAGACTTGCGTGTCTTCAAGACAAGTCTGCATGTTCCGACGGTCAACAATCGCCTGGGTATTGGCGAAAAGGTTCAGGTGAAGAAAATGATGAAGAATATCTATGATACGGATGATGCCTTCTTTAAGGAAATAGATTCCAGTATCCGTAAGAACTGCCACAAACTGCAGGATGTCAATGTATATCTCATCCAGTTCCAGAACTTCACACAGGATCTGATGATGCTGATGGGCAACTTGATGAAGTTTAAACTCCGTTTGCCTAGCTTCATGAAGAATTCACTTTACAAGCTGACTGCTAAAACTGTAGAAGATATCTTCACTAAGAATGATTTCTCTGATGCCAGTGTGCTGAAAACCGTGCTTCAGTTGCGTCAGTTCAACAAGCGCTTGGCATTCAGCCAGCAATGGGTAACCGACTTTACCTTCCAGGTATTGATGCTTGCCAAAAAAGAGCCACGTCCATCAGATGAAGACGTAGAAAAGGCAAAGCAAAAGATGGGAAAGTAACAAATGTTGCGCCCAAAATGAAAAAAAATAGCAGAATATTTGTTTTATTCAAATAATTCTCTTAAATTTGTAGCCAAAAATAATAGTCATGAGTGCAAATGAGAAAACAATTAATACGTTTGCCACAAGAGTAAGGCAGATGATTCTCAAGTTTGACGAGGTCAAGCAGGAGAATGCTGAACTCTATGCGATGGTGGATGAGCGCGATGCCAAAATCAAGGCATTGGAGGAAAAGTTGGCTCAAGCGCAGAGTGATTACGACAGCTTGAAGATGGCAAAGATGATGACGATTTCTGACAGTGATATGGAAGCTACTCAGAAGCGCATCGCCAAGCTCATAAGAGATGTCAATAAGTGTATCACACTATTGGGTGAAAAGTAAAAATCGGAACGATGGCAGAACAAGATAAATTACTCATACGGTTACACGTCTATGATACAGATCTTTCGGTAAGAATACCTAGGGAAGACGAGGAGTATTATCGTAAATCAGCTAAGCTGATAGATGATATTGTAAACTCATATACCAAGATTTTCAAAGGCAGAAAGAGCGATAAGGAAATCCTGTATATGGCGCTCATTGATGTGGCATTGAGATATGAAAAGGAATCGGGCCTTAGTCTCGTGGGCTCGGAGATGTGTATAAGAGACAGGCTTACCTCCGAGATTGAAGACGCTTTGAAATAAGAATATTAATAAACATATATATAATATAATGATAGTAACTATTATAGCAGCCTTGGTGGCGCTTGTTATCGGCGGTGCTGCTGGGTATTTCATTTTCCGTTATGTCATTAAGGGAAAATATAATGAAATGATAGAAGCTGCCAACAAAGAGGCAGAAGTAGTAAAAGAGAAGAAGCTTTTGGAAGTGAAGGAGAAATTCCTCAACAAGAAGGCGGAACTCGAAAAAGAAGTGCAGCAGCGTAATTCTCGCATCCAGCAGAATGAGAATAAGCTGAAACAGCGCGAGATTTCTCTCAATCAGCGTCAGGAAGACCTCGGTCGACGCAAGATGGAGATTGATCAGTATCAGCAGCGTGTTGACAACGAGAAGAAACTCTTGTCTGTAAAGCAGCAGGAACTTGATAAGATGCAGAAACAGGAGCAGGCTAAACTGGAAGAACTTTCTGGTCTGAGCGCTGAGGAGGCTAAGCAGAGATTGATTGAGAGTCTGAAAGATCAGGCTAAACTCGATGCTGCAAGCTATGTGAACGAAATTATGGATGATGCCAAACTCAATGCTAACCAGCAGGCTAAGAAGATTGTGATTCAGACAATCCAGCGTGTTGCTACAGAAACAGCCATTGAGAACTCTGTTAGCGTTTTCCATATCGATAATGATGAGGTGAAGGGACGTATTATCGGTCGTGAAGGCCGCAATATCCGTGCTCTGGAAGCAGCAACTGGTGTAGAAATCGTTGTGGATGATACTCCTGAGGCAATCGTTATCTCAGCCTTCGACCCTGTTCGTCGTGAGGTTTGCCGTCTGGCTCTCCATCAGTTGGTTGCTGACGGCCGTATCCACCCAGCCCGTATCGAGGAGGTGGTAGCCAAGGTGAAGAAACAGTTGGATAATGAAATTATCGAAACTGGTAAGCGTACAGCTATCGACCTCGGTATTCATGGTCTGCACCCAGAGTTGATTCGTATCATCGGTAAGATGAAGTACCGTTCTTCTTATGGTCAGAACCTCTTGCAGCATGCCCGTGAAACCGCTAACCTCTGTGCGGTTATGGCTTCTGAATTGGGATTGAATCCTAAGAAGGCTAAGCGTGCCGGTCTTTTGCACGATATTGGTAAGGTGCCTGATGAGGAGAGTGAATTGCCACACGCATTGTATGGTGCCAAGATTGCAGAGAAGTATAAGGAAAAACCTGATATCTGCAATGCCATCGGTGCTCACCATGATGAGATGGAGATGAACACATTATTGGCTCCTATCGTACAGGTTTGTGATGCTATCTCTGGTGCCCGTCCTGGTGCCCGTCGTGAGATTGTAGAGGCTTATATCAAGCGTTTGAACGATCTTGAAGCTATCGCCATGAGTTATCCTGGCGTAACCAAGACTTACGCTATCCAGGCAGGTCGTGAACTCCGTGTCATCGTTGGTGCGGATAAGATGAACGATGAAGAGAGCATCAAGCTTTCTGATGAAATCGCAACCAAGATTCAGAATGAGATGACTTATCCTGGTCAGGTTAAGATTACTGTGATTCGTGAGACTCGTAGTGTAGCTTACGCTAAGTAAGATAGAATTATATTTGAAGTTTAAATTGTCGTTTCTCTTCTGCAAGGTAGAGAGATGTATCTTGATAAAGCCGTACTCTGTTTATAGGGTGCGGCTTTTCTTTTCCCTTTTCAGAATATGATGAAAGCAGAACAGAAAGTATTAAAGCGATTCAATAAAGGATGTGTTGACTATCATCTTTTGGAGGATGGCGACCGTATTCTTATTGCCTTGAGTGGAGGCAAGGATTCATTGGAACTTGTCCGTTTGCTGGCTCAGCGTGCCCGTATCTTTAAACCTCATATCGAAGTGGAGGCGGCTCATATCATCATGGATAATATTCCTTACGAGACCGACCGCTCTTATCTGCAGGATTTCTGTGCAGAGAATGGCATCAAGCTCCATATCCTTCATAGTTCGTTCGATGAATCCACCGATCCCCGAAAGACCCGTTGCTTCCTCTGTGCCTGGAACCGACGCAAGACGCTCTTCGAGTTTGCTGTAAGCCACGGGTTCAATAAGATAGCTCTGGGACATCACATGGATGATATCCTCGTTACCCTGCTGATGAACATCACCTTCGAGGGTTCGCATTCCACCATGCAGCCCAGTCTTCCTCTGAAACATTATCCGCTTACCATTATCCGTCCGCTCTGTCTCGTACATGAGGCGGATATCCGGCAGGTAGCAGAAGAGTTGCATTTCACTAAGCAGAAGGCGTTGTGTCCTTACGAAGAGACTACCCGCCGTTCGGATATGCAAGCCGTCTTCCTGCATTTGGAACAGTTGAACCCAGAGGCGCGCTACAGTCTTTGGCGCTCTGTCTTTATGGAATAAAATATAGTAGAAAAGCAATAAAAAACGAAAGTACTTTCATGAGCTCATGAAAGTACTTTCGTTGGACAATGAAATAGGCTTCATTTGCCATTGAAGCCTATTTCGTTTTTTTATGCATACGAGTGCATTCCGGTAAGGAAGTAATTTACTCCGAAATATGTCATGGCAATGCTCATGAATGCCAGGGTGATGTAAATGTGATATACCAGTGGCTTGCGGAAGACCGGTAGACTCTGCGTATGCACTACTACGGCATAAATCATAAAGGTGATGAGTGCCCACGTCTCCTTGCTATCCCAACTCCAGTAATTACCCCAGCTCACGTTAGCCCAGATGGCTCCGATGAAGATGCCGAACCCCATCGTGGTGAGGGCAGGGTAGAGGAAGAGACGGCTTAAATCCCGCAGTTCGTCGCCATGAAAGCGCATGCAGATGCCCATGATGCCGCAGATGAAAGTCAAGGATAGCAGTGCATAGCTCATCATGATGATGCTGACATGGATGCTGAGTAATGGACTGTTCAATACCGGCATCATCTGTCCGATAGCAGGATCCATCTGGTTGATATGGCTTACAAGAAGGAAAAATCCTGAAATTAGGAAGCCGAATACCATCACGATGCGGATGCGCAACTGCATCAAAATGCTGATAAGCATCACGAACCAGGCTACAGTCAGCATACTTTCATATCCGTTAGACATAGGTATGTTGCCGCTGATAATCCATCTCAATGCCAATCCGAAGGTTAAGGCAAAGAAGGAAACGCCAAGCAAGATAGGCAAAGCGATGTTCAATGCCTTGATTTCTCTCTTCTTCGTCATGCGATAGATGGTGTAGAAGAGGGCAATGAAGCCCAGTGTGAGGTTTGCCATGAAGAGAATGGTTGCAAAAGGAAAGGCATTATTGATGCGTTCTGCCTTATACTGTGTAGCTGTTGGCAGCGAATTACCGCTACTAACCTCCTGATATTTCTTCATCTTGACGAAGAACTCGTTTACACGGCTCGTATTGCCTGCCTTTACATCGCCATTCAGCAGGGAGAATACATTCCTGATATAGAGCGCATGTTGGTGCTCCACGGCCTGTGGCAACTTATCTACAGGTGAAAACCACGTGGTAGTGCCAGCCTTGATGAAAGGATGATCCTTGGTAGCCTTCACATTCTTGGTGAAGGTGTAAGGAAGAACTTTCAATGAGATACCTTCTCGCAACTCCATGATGATTTGTATCTTGCCATCGATATCGGCGGCTTGCTGATGGAACTTGTCCTGCTGACCATTGTAGTATTCCTGAACATACTGTCCGATGGTATAGCCCCCCATCTCACGATTGAAGAAAGTATTGAGCGAAGCATAGTCAGGCAGATTCATCGCTGTTTTCATTTCTCCGCTCTTGATCTTGATGAAAGGCTCGTTTGCCCAAGTATTTCCATAGAATACCCAACCAGAGAGTACCTGTTCTGCAGTCAATCCCTGATAGCTCCTGGCTCCATATATCTTCTTGCAGAAATCGAGGGCAAAGGTCTGTACCGGACAGATGCGGTCGTTGTAGAGAATATGAAGCTCGCCAAACTTCTCTGCAGTTTCCTTTGGCAATACTGCATTTTGGAGATTGCCTGTTGCAGATTCTGCATGCAGTGTCTGTATATTGCCCATGCTGAGGATGAGTGCTGTCATCAAGGCTCCCTTCTTGAGCAAAGGACTCTTCAGTAGTTTGCGATAACCGCCCTTAGGGTCGAAGAGCATCCATACGAGGGAGATGAAGAGCAGCGCATAGCCAGTATAGGTGACTGGTATGCCGTATGGATCGGCATTGATAGCGAGCACGCTTCCCTTGCCGTCTTCATCGTAAGATGACTGATAAAGACGGTAAGACCGGTGGGAATAGATGTTGTTCATCGAAACTTCGCCTTCGCTCTTATCATCTCCGTCTATTATGGTGAATTTTGAAGAATAGTCAGCCACGGCGTTGGTTCCATCGTGCATCTTCGCTTCAAACTTCTGCAGGCAGAGCGAGAAAGGCAGTTTCTCTTCCTTCATGCCCTGCTCCTCATCCTGAGCCATATAAGTATCTGTAGGCTGACCGATGCGCAGATGAATCATGCCCCGTTTAGCCGATATATGTGTGAGCAATGCCCCGGCAAGGATGATGATGAAGGAGAGATGGAGTGCCAGCGTAGAAGCGCACTTCACTTTTCTTTTGATGATATAGAAAGCACCGAGGGCAGCAAGTACTGCCCAGATAAGAATGAACCACCATGCCCCATAGTAGTGGGCATGGGCATAATCCGTGCCCTGGCTTTTTTCCACGATGGTGGCGGCAGCCATGCATACGAGCACAAGAATGTAAAGAATGAATATAATCTTTTTAACCATACTTAGTTGGAATCTTGATAGAATTTCCGCTGCAAAATTACGATATTATTCGGAGACACGCAAGATTTTATACGTATATTTAGAGGTTCTGATAAAAAAAGCTGCCAAATGCTTTTGATAGCCTGGCAGCTTTTCTTATTTTTGTTTCTTCTTGTAATATCTTATGATTAGATAGAACGCAGAAACTTAACCACTGCATCACGATCGCTCTTCGATGCTTTGTAGAAGTTCATGGCTGCATGATAGGCATGACTCTTCTTGCTGTAGCAGTGCCACATGATTGCCTCTACCTCGTTACGGGCACGGCAGTCGTGCAGGCGATCTTCAGCACCAGTATTCACGTAGCTCAAGCCACGACCCCAAAGTGGAGTGGTGCGGCACCATGATCCATGGATGTCGTTCATCATATAGAGCTTGTGCTGAATGAAGTCAGAATATGGATAAATGGTCTGGTTCTGATAACGAGGCAACTTCTTGTCGGCGATGTACTTGGATGTTACGTAGTTATCGTCACCGGTCTTCCATGATGGCTTGTGACAGTTGGCGCAGCCCCATTCCATGAAGAGTTTTTTACCTTGCTGTACCTGTGAATCATTCAAGTTGCGGGCACGAGGTACTGCAAGTCCACGATGCCATACCATGAAGGCATAGAAATCGTCCATGCTCTGCTCAGGCTTGAAGTTGTGCCATTGGTTGTCAAACTGGTTGGTTTTTGGATCCAACAGGTTTACTACTGCTTCCTTGATTCCCTCGTCAGTACCATCTGCATAATATGGAGAGGTAGGGTCCTTCTTGATGGCTGCAATCACATCCGTATTCTCTGACATTGCCTTTGCCCAAGGGGTCGTGGTATAGAGGCAAGGACGATCCTGACGGGTAACATTGGTGATGTTCCAGATAGCGTTAGCACCAGGACCATCCTGTAAACTACCACGGGTCAAGGCATAAGTGAAGCGCTTGACAATCTTTTTGTTCAATTCAGAGGTGTTTGGATCGAATGTGCTGCCATCTGCATGCACGCCACCAATAGCGTATTTGCTATCTCTACCAAATGTTGTATAGTATGCTCCGTCGGTAAAGTCATTCTTGTCGGCATCCCAAAATGATGGATTGATGTATTCTTTTACGTCAAGTCCAGCTTTCTTGAAGTAAGATGCCTCTGATGCATACTGTGCCTTGATAGCTTCGTTAGGAATGGCATCTACCAGTCCTGTACCACCAATACCGATGGTAGATTCCAATCTTACAGCTACTGCACCATTGCCGGTTTCGTATGGAGTAGGACTGGTGTTGAAGGCACTCTTAGGGATAGAAATCTCAGGATAAATCAAATCAAACTTTTCGCCATCAGGGAACTGCATGGATGGTATCTCTTCTGTTTCCATCTTGTTGACGTGCTCCCAACTCATATTGATTTTGCTCTCATCGATAGGTGGCAAGAATGGAGACTGTGCTTGTGTCTGAGGCATACCTGTAACCTCAGCTACATAGCCACCATCATTGCTGTTGGCACCATCTACAGGATGATAAACTACGAGCAGATAACCATTACCGTTACCATAGCGGGTTTCATACTGTGCCTTGCGCTTGCCATGACCATACTCTGGGTGGCAGTCAAAGCAAGATGAGCGTACAGAAGCAGGACCCAAGCCCTTGAAGGCACCGGTGTTCCATGAATACTGGCGCTCGAATATCTGCTCGCCGATAAAGAACTGCTTGAAGAGTTCTGGATCGTTATCTACGGCAGGGGTCTGGTCAGAGTAACTGCTGGAACCAGTGTTCTCTGTTGTCCCCAGCTTACCACCTGGATACCACTCATCTGCAGTAAAGTTACCCACTTCCTTACCTACGTATGCGGCATCTGTTTCCTGAATTTCAACTTTGTTGTCATCGTCAGAACAGCTAGCCATTGTCGTAGCCAAAGCCAGGGCGAACGACAGGTAGGCGTAATTCTTAAAATTCTTATTCATAATGTATTTTCTTTGTGATATATTATATTTAACCCAAATGACGTAGCTTCGCTTCTATTGAAGAAAGCAAAGCTACGTAATCCTTTATTCCTGTTGTTTCTGCTGTAATGGATAAATTACTTGGAAACCTTCAAGGCGCGGAACCAGGCACCCGCATTGTTCAACTCGTCGTCCAGGGTGTTGATCTTGTCGATGCAAGTCTTTACCTGAGCATTGGCTGGATCATCCACGAAGGCGATACCGCTCTTCTTGGCAGACTCCAATGCTGCGATAGCCTCATCAAGAGCTGTATTCAATGCGTTGTAGCCACTGTAGTTGTACTTCTTCATGATAGTCATCAATGAATTAGCAACAGGAGTTGTAGCAGTTACATGACGTGTACCATAGAGAGAGTTCTTGATAGAGTAGATGTTGTCCTGATAGTCGATGAATGAACGCTTGCTGTATGGTGACTCAATGTAGTCGCGAGATTCAGCTTCGCCATCCTCTGTTGTACCGCCATGACCGGTAGCTACACGGTAAGCCTGACCCAGCTTCTGGGTGTAAACCTCCTGGCAGATGCTTGAGCAGCCGCCTACGAATACATTCTCCAAGGTCTCCTGCCATGTAGGGAACCAAGCCTTGTCGCCTGTGGCATTGAGGAAGAACTGACCGTAACCGATACCTGCAGAAGAAAGGGCACCAGCACTCTCCTCCAGACCAGCAAGACCATCAACCACCCACTTGCAATTGGTTGTCAACCAAGAACCGAGGGTTGCATCACCATTCCAACCATACTGGAGGAGTGAAGTCATGTTGTAGATGTCGCCAGCTACAGCGGCAGCAAATGCCAACTCGTCGATACCCTTTACGGTGGTCATGCCCTCTTCTGTCTCGTTGTTGTTCAGCATGGCTGCAGTACGTGCGGCTCCATTACGGAAGAGTACGAACTCCAATCCGTGGAAACCGATTACAGAGTCGAAGTTCTTGTTCTCGGTATAGATAAACTGAGCTGGGTTTGAACCCTGGATTCCGGCGATGATGTTCTGGTTGTTGAGTGCCTCTACCATCTGGTCGTGGTCGAGTGGCCATGAGTCGATGTGTGGGTCAATCTCGTTGTTGGCTGCTGCACCATAGAGGAATGCCTCACTGCGCTCCCATTCACGACGAGCGTTCTTGAAAGCCTCGCAGGCATCGGTGATATCTGCATCGCTCAAGTTGCCAGCCTTGGCGTTGGCGTATGCCTTGTCGCATGCATCCTTCAGAACCTTAGCGTTGTCTCTCAAATCCTTGTAGGTAGGATTGATAATGTCGTTTACATAAGTGTTGGCAACTGCTGATAATTCTGTTGCTGGAACTACGTTACCCTCTGTTACTGGGCCATCATCATCGCTACAAGAAGCGAAACCCAAAGATAAGGTCATTGTTGCTACGAACAAGAATGCCTTCTGAAAAATCTTTTTCATGTTTCTTTGTTTTTTATGTTTGAATATGATAATTATTATTCTATGAAACGGCTCTTTTCACCTGGATTAGAGGAAGAAGCCCTGATAAGCGATGCCGATGTTCACGGCTGGCTCATTGTTGTACTTAGAGTGGAAGATGCGCTGGTTGTATTCAGCTTTCACACAGATTTGTGGGAGAGGGAAGTAGTTGATACCTGCTGCCACAATTTTGCGGTTGGTCCACTTGGCGGTGGTATTGTGAACGGATGAATCGTAATACTCGAAATGACCGAACACATACAGCTTCTGGTTGTTTTCACGCAACTTGGAAATCTGAGAGAAGACATCATAGCCTGCTTCCACCATGGTAGCGATGGCATGACTGCCGAAGTATTTGCCGCTGCCTGATTCATTAGGCTTGACGTTAGCCGTACCAGGATATACAATGCTGGTAATGGCTGTAGCATCGCTTACATAGCCATAATCCACGTTGCCTCTAATCTTCCAGCTGTACTTGTTGTAGGTGAAGTCGAAGGCACCTACATATACGTTTCCCTTGATGTTTTTGTGTTGGGTATCCTGTGGGGTGGTGTTGCCCATCGCCTTGCCGTAGTAACCGCTCAGTCCGATGCGCAGACCAGGAATACTGTAGTTATCTACACGGGCAGCAACGGCATATTTGTTGGCTACCTCAAACTCGTATGGACTCTTGGCACCGCCTTGAATCCAGTTGCTGCGACTGAAACGGTAGGCGTTCAAACCTGCCAGAAACTGTGCCTCGTAGCGGAACTTACCGCTCTTTCCCCAGAAACTGATACCAGTCTGGTGCCATGTACAAGGAAGAATGGTGTTTTCTCCTTCCGGACGATAAACAGTAAAGAAATTCAATGGTTCGTGATAGGCATTGGTAAGACCTACAGGTACAACGATGTGTCCAGCCTTGATGTTAGCCCATCGACCGAATGATTTCTGAATCCAGAACTGTTCGAGTTCCACCTCGCCACCTTTCTCTACCTCTTGTTCATACTCGATGGCCTCCTCTGCCTCGTATTCGATAGACTGTCCGGTACCTCCGTGTTCAAACTCAATTTCAGTACCCATGGACCATCCCTTTCCGAAGTTGTAACCCAGGTAGATTACTGCATGAGGAATGTCGAAGCGTCCGTGGTCAGGTGCGTTTTTATAAGCGGTGGCGTTAGAGTAGCGTTTTCCTGCGTCGCTATAGAAGTTGCGGCTCATGGCAACCTCGCCATAACCACCCACGCTGAGGCGCTTGCCGTTTACATGCTGCATCACACTATCGGCAGCCACAGTTTGTGCACTTGCCGTTGCCAAACCGGCAACGAGGGCAGCGGACATCAATCCAATTCTTAAACTGTTCATCTTTAATATTTTGAAATTATTGTTATCGTATAATTTTATATAAAGGAAAGAGCGCGGATGTCTGCTTGCGGTCTCGATACTTTAGAGGCCTAGTATCTCCTTAAAGCCATGAGGCATGATAAGGAATTACGCAGCTCTGCCGCTCGGGAGTGGCAATCATCACCGCGCTCTTTCTCGATTTCGGGTGCAAAGTTACAGAGTTTCAAAATATCTTGCAATACCTAAAAATCGGTAAACTGGCGCATCCCCATTTTTAGGTATTGCGAGTTTCGAAACTTTTTTGTATATTTGCAACCGAAATAGAAACATTATGAATGTTCTTGATACAAGGATGTTTTCATTTAAGGATAAAGAAAGATGAAAAATCAGAAGATGTATGAAGCTGATGACAAGATGATCAGCATCATTAGAGACAATTATAACATTTTACAGAGCCTCGGCAGCTTCGGTATCAACCTGGGCTTTGGTGATAAAACTGTGTGCGAAGTTTGCGAAGAACAGCAGGTGGATACCTATACTTTCCTGTCCGTGGTTAACTTGACGATTAATGGTTACAAGGAGTATGACGATGCTGACCGCCTGTCGCTGCCGACCCTATTGCATTATCTCAAAGCATCGCATGCCTATTACATAGATTTCCAGTTGCCGTTTATCCGTAAGGAACTGGTTGAAGCGCTGGATGAAAAGGATAATCTGGCGCGCCTTATCCTCAAGCTTTATGATGACTATGCCCATAGCATCACCAATCACATGAAGTATGAGGAAAGAATGGTATTCCCTTATGTTCAGGCACTTATAGATGGTAATGCCAATGCAAACTTTGATATAGAAACTTTCTCGAAGCACCATGCTCAGGTAGATTTGAAGTTAAAGGAACTCAAGAGTATCATTATCAAGTATTTGCCTTCTGATGGCTTGCATAATAATCAGCTCAGCGCCACTCTTTATGATATATATAATAATGAGGAATGGCTGAAACATCATTCTGAGGTTGAGGAAGAAATCTTTATTCCTGCAGTAAGAAATGCAGAGCGTAAACTGAAGCAGAACGATGTGAGTGCCAAGATTTCGAGCATGATTAATCAGACTCCGATGAGCGATGAACAGTTGAGCGACCGTGAGAAAGATGTGATTGTTGCTTTGGTTCAGGGAATGACCAACAAGGAGATTGCTGACCACCTGTTTATCTCTATCAATACAGTCATTACGCATCGCAGAAACATTGCCCGAAAGCTTCAGATTCACTCTCCAGCAGGTCTTACAATTTATGCCATCGTGAACAATTTGGTTGATATTTCTTCTGTAAAGCTGTAGCTTATCTGTGGAATATCTGTTTAAATAATGTTATTTTTCCTAAAATGATAGCGCCTTCCTCTCACATGAGGGGAAGGCGCTATCATAATATTTAGGTATGTGATGATTCTGCATCACTATTTATGGTGAAGGCTAAATCATATTGATGTCAACAAAACCATGCATCACAGCATAAATGGTGAGTGATGACACACTTTTTAATCCCAGTTTTTCCTGTATTTTCTTGCGATGGGTAATCACAGTAGTCTGTCCGATACAGAGTTGGTCGGCTATCTCTTTGTTGATTTTCCCTTGTGCTACCAGAGATAATACCTCTATTTCTCTATCCGACAGAACTTTTTCCTGAGTGACAGGGGGCATGGCAGGGATATGTTCGCCATGAGGATGACCGGAATGCTGCAGGTTGAGAAACTCTTTTATCAGGTATCCTTCTGGTACATTGACGCAGAGACAATGAAATTCTGCAAGTTGCGAATTGGGATCGTTGCTGGGTGTTAGAACGATCACGTGGTGGTTCCTGTTGCCCTGTGTGAAGAAGTAACGGTGTTCCAGTACAATGTGCATAGATACAAAACTATGAACAAAGTGGTCAGGATTGTTTGCCTCGTACTGACGGAACGAACCGAAGGTCGAGATTTTCATCATGGGCATCACTGACTCAAGCAGTTGTCTGAGTCCCATTGCGGCGAGTGTATTGCTCTCTACTATTGCCATTTCCGGCATCTGTTTGCCAGCCATGGCTTTCATCATTTCTTCATTCATCTCTGTTTATTTTACTTCTGCTAGTGAAAGTTGGGTTATACTTATATCTTGTTTTTACAAGAATGGAGTGAGTACCTTTGCGGCAAACCATCCTTTGAATCTTTGCCAGCCCGTACGCCACTCTCTCCAGTTCTTCTCATTGAGTAAGAAACTGTCTTTCTTTTCCCCATCAAAGAGCTGTACCAGTTGTTGGGTAGTGCAAGAATCCACAATCACTGCATTCTCTTCATAGTCCCAGCGTAGGCTTCGGGCATTGAGATTGGCACTGCCAACGGTACAGAACTTGCCGTCTACCATGATAATCTTGGTATGGTGGAAGCCCCGTGTGTACATCCAAACATTGCATCCTGCCTTCATCAGTTTGTGGGCATTATAGAAACCGCAGTCAGGAGTCAGCGGAATATCGCTCTTGGTAGAGAGCATGATTTCTACTTTCACTCCTCTTTTCACAGCATTCTTCAATGCCTTTTTGAGTTTATGACTCAAGGTGAAGTAGGGGCTGATGATCTTGATGCTGTCCTGTGCATCATTGATTGCATTCACATAAAAATATCGGATGATATCCTTTGTTATATGAGGCTCACGATTAATGATGCCGACCATCTTTCTGTAGGCTGTTGCTGTCGTATCTGGCTTGAGATTCTCTACCAGATAATCCTTCTTCTTATATCTCCAGAACTCAGTGCTGTGCACATTCTGTCCGCTCACCTTATTCCACATTTTGAGGAATATCTTCTGCAGGGTATTCACCTCGCTTCCGTCGATGCGACAGTGCATATCGTGCCATTTTCCTACAACCTTCGTACCTTTTATATAATAGTCGGCAACGTTCATACCGCCTGTGTAGGCAATCTGTCCGTCAATGATTACGATTTTACGGTGATCACGGTTGAAGATTGCATGTACCCATGGAAACTTCAGGGGCTTATATTCATAAATCTCTATGCCGTTGGCACGGATTTTCTTGAGATGTCTCTTTCGCAGAGGCTTATTGTTGGAAGAGTTTCCGAAACCATCATATAAGGCTCTCACCTTTACACCCTCCTTGACTTTCTGAGCTAGTAGGTCGAAGAGGAGGGAGGCGATGCTGTCGTTGCGAAAGTTGAAGTATTCCAGGTGTACACTATGTTTAGCCTGTCGGATTGCCTGGAACATATCATCAAACTTTTCCTGACCGTTCATCAGTAGGGTTACTGAATTATCGTGAGAAAAGCTGACACCTTTCCCACGAAGCTGATTAACAATCAATGAATCGCTAGTCTGTGCGCTGCACAGCGAACAAGACAGCCATAATGTCGCTATTAATAAAAAATATCTCATCTTATCTATAACCGTGTTATCTATAAATCCGTGTAATCTGTGTAATCCGTGCCTAAAAATTTATACCATGCAGGCATAGTGGTCTACGATACCTTTCAGATGATTATCCTTGTCTACAACCAGTACCGTATGCACCTTATATTTGTGCATGATGCGCTGAATCTCCGAAATCTTCGTCTTCGGAGTCACCATTTTCGGAGTGGTGGTCATGATGTCGCTTACAGTCTTGTTAAAGAATTCTGCCTGCCATTTCTCCATGGCGCGTCGGATATCACCATCGGTAATAAGTCCGATAACGTGGTTGTCTTCATCCAATGAGATACCCAATCCCAGTTTGCCCTTGCTTACGTGGATGATAGCCTCGCCCAGGTGCATTTCCTTAGGAATGATAGGCATATCATCGCTGCGCATCACATCTTCTGCTGTGGTCAGCAGTCGTTTGCCTAATTCTCCACCAGGATGGAACTGTGCAAAGTCACGAGGCTTGAAGTGGCGTACCTGCATCAGGGCGATAGCCAGTGCATCACCCATAGCCAATGCTGCAGTAGTACTGCTGGTAGGGGCTAGGTTCAGCGGACAAGCCTCCTTCTTTACCTTTACGGTGATATGATGGTTGGAGTATTTTGCCAGCAGGGAATCTGGATTTCCGGTGATGGAAATGATAGGAATATTCATGTGGAGTACCATCGGGATGAAACGAAGCAGTTCATCGGTCTGCCCGCTGTTACTCAGTGCCAGAACCACATCCTTGTCGGTCATCACACCTAAGTCGCCGTGATAGATATCCAGTGGATTGATGTAGAAGGCAGGTGTGCCTGTAGAGGCAAGTGTAGCGGCAATCTTGGCACCTACGTGTCCACTCTTGCCCACACCTGTAACGATAATCTTGCCTTGACATTGATACATCATGTCTACAGCTTTCTCAAAGTTGTCATCCAGATAAGGTATCTGGTCGAGGATGGCCTGCGCCTCGTTTCTAAGAGCCTGTTCGCCATAACCGCGAACAATCTTATCATCTATATTGTTATTTTTATCGGTCATTTCTAAATCATTTGAATTGGCTTTCCCTTCGGACGCCGAACGTTTTTTCTTCGTTCTTCACTTACAGGAGTTCTTCTATAAGTGATTCCAACTTGTTTAATTCCAGCATATTGGCAGCATCGCTCTTGCCCTGGTCTGGGGCTGGATGTACTTCAAAGAAGTAGCCGGTAGCTCCGAAAGCTTTAGCCGCCTTTGCCATTGCTGGAACGAACTTACGGTCACCTACGGTTTTGCCGTCACCTGCACTCGGGCGCTGAACGCTATGGGTACAGTCCATGATGACATTTGGCACAATCTCCTTCATGTCAGGGATGTTTCTGAAATCTACCACGAGATTGTTATAGCCGAAACAGTTGCCGCGTTCTGTGAGCCAAACTTCTTTGGCACCGCTCTCTAAAGCCTTTTCTACAGGATATTTCATATCTCTTCCGCTCAGGAACTGTGCCTTCTTGATGTTGACGGTTTTGCCTGTCTTAGCTGCAGAAACCAGAAGATCGGTCTGTCGGCAGAGGAAGGCTGGAATCTGGAGAATATCACATACTTCGCCTGCTGCTGAAGCCTGATAACTCTCATGAATATCTGTTGTAACCTGAAGGTTGTACTTCTTCCTGATATCTTCCAGCATCTGGAGTCCTTTCTCCAGTCCTGGACCACGGAAAGAGTGGATGCTGGTACGGTTGGCTTTGTCGAATGAAGCCTTGAATATGATTTGGATTCCTAACTTTTCGTTGATGCGGACGAGTTCCTGAGCTACTGTTTCCAATAGTTCCATTGACTCGATGACGCAAGGACCTGCTATGAATGTTGCCATATTTTTTTATAGTTTATAGTTTATAGTTTATAGTTAATAGGGAGTAAACCTGCTATTAACTGTAAACTACAAACTGTTAATTATTAACTTGTTTAATTGTAATTTCACGCTGTGGGAACGGAATCTCGATGTTGTGATCGTTGAGCGTATCGTAGATGCACTCCATGATGGTGGCATCGTCGATGGCTTGGGTAAGCACGTTGACCCATACAACAATCTTGATGGTGATGCAGCTGTCATCGAAACTCTTCAGTAACACCTTCACCCCATTGTCCTGATAGATACAGTCCAGTTTCATGAGGGCATCAATCAGAATCTGTTTCACTTCCTTCACATTGCTGCCATAAGCAATACCTACCTCCAGAATATCCAGCTCATAACCATGATTCTTGGTCATGTTCTTGTAGTTCTTCGAGAAGAGCTGCGAGTTCTGGAAGGCTATGACCGAACCGTCGGTAGCCTCCAGCATCGTAGAGGTATAACTGATACTGCTTACCTTACCACGGGTGCCATCACAGATAATATAGTCACCCACCTTCACACGGCCCATCATCAGAGAGATGCCGTAGTAGATGTTCTCGAGAATATCCTTTGATGCAAAACCCAGACCAGTTGATAAACCGGCAAAGATAGCTAGCAGCCATGATTTTCCTACCTGGAACACATTCAGGGCTATCAGCAGCCAGATACCCCAGATAATCACCTGCATCACGTTCTTGAACATCACAATCTTTGAAGCAGCCGACGCCGGGTCTGCCTTCTCGAAGTGATGACGCATGAAATCTACAGAAGTAATGTTGATGTAGTTGAACAGGAAGTACAGACAAGCTACCTCTGAAATACTGAAAAGCGATGCAGTGAAGTTACTGGTCTTGATGTAATCCTTGTTGAATATCTCCCATGTCGTATCACTCATGTTGAATACATCTGCAGCCCAATAGATAGAGATGATGAACGAGAGTACGCCTGAAATAGGGAGCAATACCTTATAGATAAAGCGATACAGCCATTTGTCGGTAATCGCCTTGTCAGCCAACTTCTTACGCTTGGCATATACGCTGAGCCATCCTTCGCAACAGGTGATGGTAAGCACGCAGGTAAGCTGCATGGTCCACCAGATGATAAGCTGGACGGCAAGCAGTGTGAAACCTGTCCAGGCAAAAATGGTACTTACTCCGAATACGGCAAGCGATATGAATGCGTATGTCTTGTCGGTGCGTAATACCTGGTTGCGCTTTCTGCCAATCACATTCCACTGCCAGAGAGTGCAGAGCAGAAGGACTGGTGGAAAGATGAGGTTTACCAGGTCGTTTGGTATCAGGATGATACGGAACACGATAACGATGAAACCTACCAGCATCAATGGTGAATAGATACGGAAGGTATTCTTGATCTTATCGTTGTCTACACGTAGCAGGATAGATACCAGGATGACGCCAACTAGCCAGGAATATTCTACCAGCAGCTGGCTTGCCATAATCACGAAGTTCTGGGTAACCGTCATTCTTACGATACCCAGGATGAATGCGAAGGTTACTACCGTCATCGCCATGATAAGGCATGGTCGTTTTGCCATAAAACTTTCCTTTCTGTTCTCGAACATATCATGCTTCATGAGTTGGGTAATCACGATGCGGATGGTAAAGAGATTGAGGAAGATGGAGATTAGTCCCCAGAAGACGATGATACCAAAGAGGATGAAGATGATACGAACATCCCATTGCGACATCATGCCCGGTACGGACTTGTATTTCTCGGTTACAGATGTCTTCGTCTCCTTATAGTTCATGCTGAAGTTACGGAGTATGCGCAGATAGTTGTCGTCTCTATTATTGAAGATGCTGTTCTGGATATCTTTGTATCTGCGGTTGGCATAGTCGTTGAGCGCCTGTAACTTACGGTCGGTTTGGTCGTAAGCCTGCACATAGGTTTGCAACTGTTTCTGTTTCTCTACCAGCTGGCGGCGGATATTGACTGCCAGAGTCAGGTCTACGTTTCGGTTCACCTGTGCTTTTTCGCTGAGAAACATGGTGTTCATGCCGTAGAGATAGTTGATGAGCGAATCGAAACGAGCCACCTCAACATTGTTCTTCTTGATCATCTGGCGGAAAGGAACAGCCTTCGACTTAAACTTCTTAAACTGCTCTGTAGCCTCATGACAGGCATACGTCATGTCGAAAATATACCCATTGCGCTGCGAATAGAGCATGATGGAGTTCTGGTCAGCCTGTTTCACAATACTGATGAGTTCCTGAATCACAGCCAACTGTTGAGCCTTGGCAGCTTGGTTCTGTTTCTCCAAGTTTATGTGATAGTTGGTCAATTCTGTACGCAGCATATAGAGTGTTGTGTCCAGGTTGGCTTCCTTGAGCACTGCGTTGCTTGGCAGCACGAATGCCACCATCAGCAGAATTATGATGTATAGTCTCTTCTTCATATTTAGTAAATTTGACTGCAAAGTTATTAATAATTCGTGAAAAAGCAAAGAAAAAATCGCCTTTTTTGATATATTAGCATCTTTACGTTCGATTTTTAGGGTTATCTTTTGCATTTTTCATATAAATTGATTACATTTGCAACGTCAAAGGATATGTTAATTAATCAGATAAGAATATGAAGATACTCATAGCAGATAGTGGCAGTACCAAGACCGATTGGGCTCTGGTTGATGAACAGGGTAACTTGATGGTTACCTGTAAGACGCAGGGCATCAGTCCGATTCATCAGAGTGATGCCGAGATATTGGATGTATTGTGTAAGGAACTTGTTCTGTCAGAGCAGCCTCAGCAGGTTTTCTTTTATGGCAGTGGAGTAACCGAGGCGATGAAGTCTCGCATGAAATCACTCTTGCAACAGTCTTTTCCCGAAGCCAAGGTTGAGGCAGAAGGTGATATGCTGGGAGCAGCCCGTGCCCTCTTTGGCAAGAAACCGGGTATTGCCTGTATTTTGGGAACCGGTGCCAACAGTTGTCTTTACGATGGAGAGAAGATTGTGATGAACACGCCTCCGTTGGGATATATCCTGGGCGATGAGGGTAGTGGGGCAGTAATCGGCAAACTTTTTCTCAATGGTATCTTCAAGGGCACATTGCCTGTATCGCTAAAGAATAAATATCTTGCCTGGTCAGGCTTGGATTATCCAACTATTATTAATAAGGTGTACAGACAGCCGCTTGCCAATCGCTTTCTGGCTTCCATCTGTCCTTTTATCTCAGAACAGATAGCAGAAGGTGAGAAACACGAGAACGGGACTGACGAACTGAATGAAGCGATGGCTCTCTATCGTATGATACTGGAGAGTTTTAATCAGTTCTACGCAAAGAATCTCACACCTTATATTAAATATGTCAAGGCGAGCACCGAGGATATAAGCCAGTTGGAGCCAGGCATGAAGGCATGGCATTCATCCTTGGAAGAAGAAATCCCGATGCTTGGTTTTGTTGGAAGCATAGCTCATTACTTTGAATCACCTTTGAGAAATGTGATGGAGGATGAGTTTCATCTCAAGATTTCCCAGATATTGAAAGCTCCGATGCCGGGGTTGATAAAATATCATGTTAATTAAACTAGTTTGATATAAAGTAGGTGTGGGCGCATATCAGGGGAATTTTTCTCTGATGTGCGTCCTTTTTTGTGCAAATATCGTACATCCTAACATAATATACCTATCCTTTTATCAAAAGTATACATTCACGCTACAGTTTTTTCGCTATCTTTGCAACATGATAACTTCAAAACCCGATAATATGTTAGATTGATATATGAAGAAGATAGTTATGATTATATTGGCTGCCGCTCATTTTGCTTGGGCTGGCGCACAGGTAAAACCAGTGGATGACCGTATCTCGAAAATGAAACTCACGGCTACCGAACTGGCTCACTATATGGCTCCAGGAGTCAACCTGGGTAATACGATGGAGGCGTGCGACTGGAATGATGTCTTTACCAATCAGGCAGGACTGAAGTCGGAAACTTCATGGCAGAATGATAAGACTACTGAGAGCTATATCCGGAGTTTGAAACAGCAGGGGTTCAACAGTCTTCGCATCCCTACATCCTAGGTGGCTGGACATCTTACGGATAAGGAGAATATGACCATAGATCCTGTCTGGATGAAACGAATCAAGGAAATCGTAAACTATGGTCTCAATGCCGGTCTCTGTGTCATCATCAACGAACACTGGGATGGCGGATGGATGGAGCATGATGCCTTTACCAGTGGGGCGAATGTGACAGAATATAAGGAGATGTTCCGCAAGCTGTGGACGAATATAGCAAAGGAATTCAAGGCTTATGACCAGCGGGTTCTCTTTGCTGCCCTCAACGAACCGGGAGTGGGAGGCGCCAGTCCGCAGGTTCAGGGTGAAATGCTGGCTCCCGAAAGCAAGGAGTTTGCCGACCGTCTCCTGGCATACGAACAGGTGTTTATCGATGCCGTCCGTGCTACCGGTGGTAATAATGCCAGCCGTGTGCTCATCGTACAGACTCCAAAGACCGAGATTGATTTGGCTGCCAAGGATTCTTATGACATCACCCGTCTGAAGGATAAGGTGAAGAACCGTCTGATGGCAGAGGTTCATTTCTACGATCCTTATATATTTACCCTGATGGACAAAGATGCCGATTGGGGCAAGGTGGCTCTTTATTGGAAAGGACATGCGCCTGCCGATGACCAGGGTCGAACCGTAAACACCATCTGGTATAATAATAAGAACGTGGATGCCTACCAGCATATCACCAATCAGGTGAGGAAGATGAAACAGAAGTTTATAGATCTGGGCTATCCGGTAGTCATCGGCGAATATGGTGCCAACCGTAAGGATGCCTCTCTCTTCGGTGGTAATCAGGAGAAGCATAATGAGAGTATGATGGCATGGTATGGTGCTGTGACTGCCGAAATGATGAAGGCAGGACTTATCCCATACGTCTGGGATATCAATGTGCAGCCTCTTCCACACATGACCATCTTCGACAGAAAGAAGCAGGTAGTTTCCGACTCCTATATATTTAAAGGTGTGATGCAGGGAGCAGCCGAAGGGATGGAAGATTACCTGAAAATCTATCCGAAACCTTAGAAAAATAGAGAAAAAGCAATATTATATGTAGAAAGGGCAAAAAAGTATCATGCTTTTTTGCCCTTATTTCGTATCTTTGCAACCGAAAATGAATCTTTAAACTGTAAACTTAATAAATAGATGAAGAAGATATTTGTTTTATTGATGATGGCATTGGCTACATGCAATATCTCTGCGAAGTCAAACTTTGTGCAGGTAAAGGACGGACATTTCGTTCGCGACGGTAAACCTTATTATTATGTAGGTACCAATTTCTGGTATGGTGCCATCCTCGGTTCAGAAGGACAGGGCGGCAACCGCGAGCGTCTCTGCAAGGAACTCGATAAGATGAAGGAGATGGGCATTGACAACCTCCGCATCCTGGTGGGCTCTGATGGAAAGCGAGGAGTGAAGACCAAGGTGGAGCCGACGCTGCAGGAAGCACCTGGCGTTTATAATGATACGATTCTTGCCGGTCTCGACTATCTGCTGATGGAGATGGGCAAACGCAAGATGCTGGCCGTGCTCTATCTGAACAATTCCTGGGAATGGAGTGGCGGTTATGGCTATTATCTGGAGCAGGCTGGTTTTGGTAAGGCTCCGCTTCCTAGTATCGACGGCTATTCTGCCTTCAGGAACTTCGTCGCCAAATATGCATCCTGCGAAAAGGCGCATCAGCTTTTCTATGATTATGTGAAATTCATACTTACGAGAACCAACAGATATACAAAGAAGAAGTATAAGGACGACCCGGCTATCATGTCATGGCAGATAGGTAATGAGCCTCGTGCTTTCAGCAAAGAGCAGTTGCCTGCTTTCGAAAAGTGGCTGGGTGAAGCGAGCAAGCTGATCCGTTCGCTCGATAAAAATCATCTGATTTCTATCGGTAGCGAAGGTAAATGGGGATGTGAAGGTGAACTGAACTGCTGGGAGCGGATCTGTGCCGACAAGAATGTAGATTATTGCAACATTCATCTTTGGCCATACAACTGGAGTTGGGCGAGAAAAGACCATTTGCAGGAAGATTTGGGAATCTCCTGCAAGAACACAAAGGAGTATATTGATGAACATCTTGAGGTATGCGGACGTATCAGGAAGCCATTGGTGATGGAGGAGTTCGGCTATCCTCGTGATGGTTTCTCTTTCTCAACTTCTTCTACAACAGAAGCACGTGATGGATACTACAAGTATGTGTTCAGTCTTGTTGGCGACAATGCTGCATCTGGCGGTTACTTTGCCGGTTGCAACTTCTGGGGATGGGGCGGTTTTGCCAATCCTAAGCATGAGCAGTGGCAGGTAGGTGATGACTACACTGGTGATCCTGCTCAGGAAGCGCAAGGTCTGAACTCCGTTTTTTCTACTGATAAATCAACATTGGATGTAGTAAAGACGCAGGTAGACAGAATGAAGAAGATTGGTAAGTTATAAGTTTAGTGAAATTGTTAGTTGTTTTAGGAGGGTGTACCATCTGTTCCTGGTGCACCCTCTTTTTTTTGTTTGACTTTTTATAATAATACTTTTATGTTTTTTCGTAAAAGAATTGCCATATAGTTCGTTAACTGTTTGATTATGAGAATGTCCCGATATTGCAATAGCTTTTTAATTGCCATAATCTGCCATATATTGCCATAAAAATAGCGATACTCAGGCGTTTTTGGTGATTTTTAGCGGTGTTTTTGATGCTGTTTTTCCCGTATAATCTCCAATGCTGTTCCCGAAATTGCGTCCCGACGTAGCATCTGGTACGTCCCGACGCAGTAACAGATGCGTCCCGACGCAGCTCCAGATACGTCGCGACGTAATTTTAGATACATCCTGCCCAGAATCAAGTGAGCCTCATTTGAACTCCAGATAAACTTCACTTGAAATGAAGAACCAGAGGGGGATGATTTTTTTTCTTTTCCTTCTTTTTGAAAGAAAACCCCTGAATTTCTTGGCAGTTTCAATAAAAAAGAGAGGGTATGTAATGCCCTCTCTTTTTGATTTTATCCGTTTCGAACATTGATTAATGTTCAAGATATAGTCCGTTTAGCTTTTCCAGGAAAACACAAACTTCATTATTTATCATTTCCATGAACCCATGAGTCTTTTTGTTCGATACACCAGGATATGGAGTATAGTAATGCTCCTCAATCGGTTCTCCCTGGTTTCTGCCAAACATCAGGTAAGCTATGTGATGCCGCTTGAGTACTGTAAGCAATGTCTCTGAAAAAACACTGGAATCACCAATAGATTCTACTCCTGTTGTCAGTCCGAAGGCATTGTTGTGGTCTTGGGCAAAAGGCAGAGCCTGCTTCACAATCTCCTTGATGCTCTTCTGGTAGAGTGGGAGATCGATGGCATTTTTGCTTTGCAGATATGTCACGTTGATCACATCAATCTTGTTGTCCGGATAGCGATCCATCAGATTCTTGCCCGGCTGGTAGGTTTCAGAATAACTATAAACTACATTCGTTACATCCTCGTCATCCAAGAGATTCTGTATCTTCTTGTAAAGACTAATATAGTCGTCTTTGCTGAGTTTACAGTACCATGTCTTACCGTCTACAGGAAGAAGATTGAGTACTACAGGTGCTTTGATACCATAACCATCTTGCAGTGTATCAAGATATTTGGCAACCTGTTTGGTATATTCCTCCAGCATATCATTATTGCCGTTATAATCAGGCATTGTCCAGTTCATGATGAGTAAGCCTCCCTTACGGAAGTGTTTCAGCACATCTTCCCTGATAGCCTTGAACGGAACGCCGTCTATGTTCTGTGATTTTCCATTTTCAATGCCAGCCAACTCATATCCATTTGCTGCCGGTCTGTAACCGCAGAGAGTTTTCAAGTCGCATCGGTCGCTGTCACATTGCCAGCGGTTCCAGCCTATTCCGGTTAAGGTTCCATACATCTGGCCTATCAGCGTACCTTTGTTGGCATACGCCTTGATGTTGGTTTTCAGATTCTCTGTGCGGGTTGTGAGACCGCTCATGGCAATCTCGTCATACGATTTCTTTTTCTTCTCACCGCATGAAGAGAAAGCCAGGCGGGCCGCGAACATC
>ERZ1503982.167-NODE-167-length-21479-cov-4.231143_pt1 | contig 21479 bp, 16 predicted proteins | sample MGYA00572095_ERZ1503982 | MGnify/ENA primary metagenome ERZ1503982 (study PRJEB39906, sample SAMEA3182062) | gut metagenome | biome: human; feature: gut; material: Stool; isolation source: human stools | place: Canada | collected 2013-01-14 ...
TCATATAATCATAAAAGTTTTAAAAGAGAAAAATTAGAAGATATAAAAGAAGAAAATTTAATATGGATAATATATATAATAATAATAATTCTAAGTTATTATGCCAATAGTAAAGAAAAGAAATATCTATTATATAATGACGAAGAAGCAAGAAGAGAATATCGAAGTTTACTTATAATAATATTTAGTATATTAGTAATAATCTATTATCATTTTACTAAGAATAGTTATGAAGATATCTTAAAGTTAAATAGTAGTGATACTAATAAAAAGATAATACTTACAAAAGCATCATTTATAGGAACATTACTAGTACTAATTAGTGGTATTATCTTTCTAATAATAGCTATATACGATAAGCAAATAGAAGTAGAACTAGCCTTTAACTAAGACTTGTTTTTTTCTTAATATTTGATATAATTATATTAAGAAAAGAGGTACAAGATAATGGCATCTTCAGTAATACATATATGTATAGCAAATGAAATAAATAAAACTATTAACAGAGATAGTAAAAAATTATTAATAGGAACAATAGCTCCAGATATTTCTAAGTTACTAGGAGAAACTAAATTTTATAGTCATTTTTTAGATAATGTAAATAATAATATTCCAAATATAAATAAATTTTTAGAAAAATATGGTAATTATTTAAATGATGATTTTGTATTAGGCTATTATATACATTTATATACTGATTATTTATGGTTTAAATATTTCATACCTAATATAATTAAAGGAAATTATATAAAAGAATTAGATGGAACATTAGTAGAATATACCGAAAAAACATTTAAATATTATGTTTATAACGATTATTCAAACTTAAATAATCAGTTAATAGATAGATATAATTTCCCAATGAAAATATTTTATGAAGAAATACCATATATACCAAATATAATTAGTGAAATACCTATAGATAGACTAAATCTAATTGTAGACAAAACAGGAATTTTAATAGAAGAATCCAAAAAAGGAAAAAAATATTTATTTAAAATAGATGATATTATTACTTTTATAGAAAGTTCTAAAAAAACAATATTAAAGGAGTTAGATAGTATTTATGAAAAAAATTAAATTAATTATCCTAGTAGTATTCCTTCTTATCAGTGGGTGCACTAAAGAAAAAGTAGTAGAAGAACATAAAGAACCAATAGTAAAAGAAGAAGTAAAAGACACATATATTGATAATAATCCTATAAAATTAGGAATATTCTTAAGTAATAATAATTACTATAATAAAGAAGTAATCGAAGATACCTACTATACAAACCTTACAAATGGGGTAGATATAGGATCATTTGAAGTATTTCTAACTGATGACAAAACAATAAATGGTACTAAATTTAAAGATACATGGCAAAAATATTACGATAAATATGAAGATATTAATAAATATAAAATAGGTTATAATATAGGATATACATTAAAAGATGGTACTTCAAATAATAGTACCTTCTTAGAACCAGATATATTTAGATATAGTAAATATTTCTATATATACTTCTATGACGATGTCAATGCTCCAAATGGCTTCTATAGTCATTTAGAAAATGTAAATGATAATACACTTATGACTTCAGTTAAATTATACGCCGTAGACGAAATAGATGAAGTAGAGAGTATTACCTTAACAGCCTTTACTTATGATAAAGACGACTTTGATAAAGAAAATAATTACCGAGGTAATTCAAAATATACAATTAATATAAAAAGGAAATAGACTAACCATCTATTTCCTTTAATAAATTCTTAGCAAAATGAGCAGATACCAATTCAAGTTCTTTATCATCAAGTTCAACATAGTATTCTTCACCATCTTCGATAATAGTTTTTCTAAAACATATTTTAGAATTATCTTTTAAGTCAGAGAATAAAGTATATTCAATATTATTTATAACTTCTTCTTTAACAATAGCATATTCATTACCATCATCTAAAACTATAGTATACATATTATCTTCCTCCTTTAGTATTATCAAGATTTCTATTTTCTACTTCATTAACAATTCTTTTCAAAGAACTATCATCACCATTTTTAGCTTTTTCAACAGCAGTAGTAATAGCCTCACAAGCTAAATTTATTCTCTCTTGACCACTATTAACTCCTAGAACAGCATTAATGCTTCCACCGCCTTCAAATATTTGAGGTAATGTATAACTACCACCTTTACAATCAACCATGACACTATTAGTAAATCTAGTAGCTTCCTTTTTATCTTTTTCATAAAAAGCAGTAGTACTTTTATCTTTGTCAACATCTTTAATGTTTTCAGCATCATTAATTGCTCTTTCATATAATTCAAGAGTAGCTAATCCTTCAGGATTACTTTGTATAGTCATATCAAGACCAGAGTAATCATTTCCTTCATACAAATAAAAGTCATCACCTTCAAAGTATCCATATCCAGCATCTACTAATTCTTCTTGAGCATATGGAATAGCATATTGATAACTATGATATGGTGCTATTTGACTTTCAACAGCAGGCTTTACTACTCCTAAACCAATAGATACAGCAGCAGCTACCACTACTAAAGAAACTGAAACATTTTTAAATACACGATTTTTTTTAGCTATTTTAGCTCTTTTTTTAGAACGTTCCTCTCTTTTTGCATATAATTCTTCTTCTCTTCTTCTTCTATCTGAATTATCATTTACTGCCTCTATTATTTTATCTGTATCAATATCATATTGAGATCTATTCTCCATATTTATACCTCCTAAAATAAATATATATTATTTTTAATCTAAAGTCAATAAAACTTGACATTATTTACACTATCACATTTTTAATCTTGAATGTAAAAATTCTACAAAAAAGGTTGTAAAACAGTAGTACATATGCTATACTAATCAGTAGTTAGGGGGAATTAATATATGAATAATGATATAGAATTAACATTACTTTCTAAAGAAGATATTTGGAGCGAAAAGTCTTTAGAAGTTTTAAAAAAATATGGAATAAAAGCTGCAATTACAGATTTATGTATTTTAACAGGTGGTTCTTTATCCGATGGTTATTATATAGATGAAGATAAATCTTTAACTGGTAGAATTGGCATGATTTTGACTAGAACTCATAATGATTATGACAACATCATAGTCGTTGGTTCTTCTGCTATGTGCTTCTGTCGTAGCTATAATTGTAATTGTAGTATTCGTCCGATTTTGCAATCTTCAGTAATCTTTTCTCAAGTTTCTTCAAACAGAATAAAGGGATATAATGGAACTGAAGAAGTGGAATTTGGTGAATACCCTCAAAATGTTCCTAATAAAAAAATGCAAAATATACTAGAATCAGAATATAATAGAGGAATGAAGAAAACAGGAAGGAGTTATACATTTAATTCTGTAACTCAATATGATTTTGATGGAAAGTTTAAGCCTGTAACTTATGAAGAATACGAATATTATGGAAAAAAATATATTCGCGTAAGAGTGAATACTGATATTTACATTTCCAGATCAAAGCTTTCAAATGGTGTTAAGTATAGCAATAATGATTATGTTTGGGTAGAAATATTGCCAGTTAAATGGCTAATTGATGACAAAACAAAAACATTAATTTCTAAAAAAGGATTAGTTGCCGGTATGAAATTTAGTGGTATAGGAACTTATTATAAAGGTGATTTTAATAAAACAGAAATATATATGTTTTTGAATAAATATATGGTAAAAGATTTATTTCAAAGTGAAGTTTTAACACAAATACAAAATGTTGATATCAATGATAATAAGGAGCAAGTAAAGAAAAAAGTTAATCCATATAATTTAGATTTTACTAAAGTAAGTGAAGAAGATATTATTAAAGGTGCAATAGAAAGTGGAGTAGCAGTATTCTTACATGGACCATCTAGTGAAGGAAAATCTGCGAGGGTAAAACAAATAGATCCTACTTGTGAAATAATATATTTGAGAAATGCTTCGCCAGAGAGTTTAAATGGCAAGAGTGTATATAATCAAAGTACTGGTGAAATGATCGATATTAAGCCTTCTTGGCTTAGAAAAGTTGAAGAAAAATGTAAGAGTGAGCCAAATAAATTACATGTAGTATTCTTTGACGAAATAACTAATGCTTTACCTAGTATTCAAGGTATAGCCTTTAATATAGTTTTGGATAGGGAGATAAATGGAATATGGAAACTTCCAGATAATGCTAGAATAGTAGCAGCAGGCAACGACATGAAAGATAGTTTAGCCGCTAATCAATTAGCAGAACCTTTATTCAATAGATTTGCGCATGTATATATTAAAACGACTACTGAATCTTGGTTAAAATGGGCGAGTGAAAATAATATTCACCCTGCAATCTATTCTTATATTGCTTATAGAAATGGTGAAACACTCCGAAGTGAATATGATGGTGAAAAACCTAATGCCGATCCAAGAAAATGGGAGATGGCATCAAAAATACTTTATAAAACAGAAAACCCAGAAATGTTAAGAGCCTTAGTTGGTGAAGATATAACAAAAGAGTTTGTTGAGTTTTGTAACCAACAAGTAATAACACTAGAAGATGTAATTAATGATAATTATACTGAGCAAGATATACAATTATTAAATACTGCTGAAAGGTATGCTACAACTATGGGCTTATTACAAGTTGATATTAATAATCTAGATAAAGTAAGATCTTTTTTATCAGAACTAGGTAATGAATTTTGTTCTATCTTTGATTTAAAATGGTGCCATGGCGATGAAGAAAGACTAGAATTAATTGCCGAAACAAAATTAACTAAAACAAAGATTAAGGTGAAATAATGAATAACAAGAAAGAATTATTTTTATCATATATTAAAGCAAATGTTATTCCAGTACTAGCAAGTTTTATATCTAGTGAAGATTTAGAAGACTCTATTATTTTACCAGCAGATATTAATGTTAAAGAATTAAATGGTCATTATGATGGAATAGATTTTGTACCTCCCAAATGGTTTAGCAAAATATTAAATATAAGTAATAGTAGGATATTAGTAATTGATAAAATTGATAGTATTTCTAAAGAAGAACAAACAAAGTTTATAGAATTATTAAAATATAGAAAAATATCTACATTTGAATTGCCTAAAAATGTTATAATAGTTGTTACTGCTAACGATATAAATAAAAATACAATAAATGAGGAAATATTCTCATTAGTAGCACAAATCTGAGGTGTAAGTTATGAAAAGTGATATCGAAGTGTTAAAAAGAAAAATGCTTGTTAAATATCCTTTCTTTGGCAGTGTAGTAACGAATGTAGATTATAAAGAAAGCAAAGATATAATAGCGGCTGCTACAGATGGTAAAATAATATATTATAATCCTAACTTTTTAAATGAGTTAAATATATCAGAACAAATTTTTATCTTCGCTCATGAAGTATGTCATATTGCTTTTAATCATATATTAAGAAGTGAAAATAAGGATAACGATTTATGGAATATTGCTACTGATGCTGTTATTAATCAATTTTTAAAACGAGATGGTTTAACGATGGTACAAGGTGGGGTTGATATAAAAGAGGCTATTAATTATGATGTTGAAACATTATATGAAAAATTATTACAAAATAAACAATCTCTAGAATCAGATAAATCAAAACAAGATGTAGGACATGATTCGCATGAATTATGGGAGCAGGCAGTAAAAAAATATAAAGAAGAAAATGTTAAAGAAATGAAAGATAAAACAGAACTTGAAAAGAAGCAAGAAGAATTAGAAAAACCTGGTGAAAAAGATGCTTTTAAAAAGAATCTTGAAGAAAAGAAAAAGCAACTAGAAGGATTAAAAGAAGAAATCTTAAAACAGTCATTGCAAGCAGGTACATTAGCTAATGGTGATGTTAGAAGTATTAGTGATATTGGTACTAGTAAACCAATAATTGATTGGCGCTATGCTTTAAGAGAAGCAATTAAGTATGATGTAGATTGGTCATATAAAAATGCTATAATAGAAGATGACATAATAAAGGCTAATTTAGAAGAACAACCTATACCCGAGACAGAGATTGTTTTGGACACAAGTGATTCGATAAATAATAAATTACTTAGAGGTTTTTTAAGAGAATGTAAAAATATACTAAAACAATCTAGATTAAAAGTAGGTTGCTTTGATACCAAATTCTATGGTTTTCATGAAATTAGAACACTAAAAGATATTGATAATATAATCCTTGAAGGTGGTGGTGGAACTAACTTCGAGGTAGCAGTTAATGCTTTTACAAGAAGAGTAGAAAATAAAATAATATTTACTGATGGTTATGCTTCAATGCCTAATACATCTATTGATGTTATTTGGATAGTATTTGGAAATAAAAAAATAAATCCAAAGAGTGGTAAAGTAATTTATATTGATAATGATACACTTAATAAAATGTGTAGTTATGAAGTTAAGATTAAGAAAAGAACAAGATAAACAAACCTTGTTCTTTTACTATTCTCTTACATAGATATTAATATAGATAGAGATAATTATCTATATACATATAATGTTATTATTCTCTTAAAGACTACTAAAATAGGCTTTAAGAGACTTCTTAAGACAATAAGGCTTAAGAAGAAATAAAAAAGTAACAGATTACTCCATTACTTTAATATTAATTTATTATCTTGAAAATCTATAGTGATAGTACTACCAAATTTAACTTTATCATTAATGATAGCATTAGCAATTAAAGTTTCAACATTTCTTTGAACAAATCTTTTAATAGGTCTTGCACCATATTTCTCATCATATGCTGAATCAATAATATATCTTCTAGCAGACTCTGTTACTACTAAATGTAAATTCTTATCTTTAAGTCTATTTTCAGTATCACTAATAATTTTATCTAGAATATCATTAACTACTTCTTTAGATAAAGAATTAAAGACTATAATTTCATCAATACGATTTATAAACTCAGGTTTAAAAGTACTCTTAAGTTCATTCATAACTAATTCATTACTATTAGAAGTGTTTTCTAGAATATATTCACTACCTAAGTTAGAAGTCATAATAATGATAGTATTTTTAAAGTCTACAGTTCTACCTTGACCATCAGTAATTCTACCATCATCTAGTATTTGAAGTAAAACATTAAATATATCCTTATGAGCCTTTTCTATTTCATCAAACAAGATAATAGAGTAGGGATTTCTTCTTACAGCTTCAGTAAGTTGTCCACCCTCATCATATCCAACATATCCTGGAGGAGCTCCAATTAATCTAGCTACAGAATGACTTTCCATATATTCAGACATATCAATTCTAATCATATGTCTTTCATCATCAAATAACTCATAAGCAAGAGTTCTAGCCACTTCTGTTTTACCTACACCAGTAGGACCTAAGAAGATAAATGAACCAATAGGTCTATTAGGATCTTTAATACCTGCTCTTGCACGAATAATAGCCTCAGATACTAAGTGAATAGCATTATCTTGTCCTTTAACTCTTTTCTTCATATTTTCTTCTAAGTGAAGTAATTTTTCTCTTTCACCACCAACTAATTTAGATATTGGAATATTAGTCCATTTAGATATAATAGCCGCTACTGATTCCTCATCGACAGTATCAGATAATATCTCTGATTTATTAATTTTTTCTAGTTCGGCAAGTTCTTTCTCTAATCTAGGAATAGTACCATGTCTAAGTTTAGCAGCAGCCTCTAAGTCATAATTATTTTCAGCCTTCTCTAAAGCAAAGTTAGCAGAATCAATTTCTTCCTTCTTTTTACTAATCTTAGTATTAACAGACTTTTCTTCTTCCCATCTATTTTTTAAATCCTTTTCTTTTTCTTTAAGACTAAATAACTCCTTATCAATATTCTCAATTCTATTCTTAGAAATATCATCTTTCTCTTTCTTTAGAGCCTCTTTTTCAATTTCTAGTCTCATAATATTTCTTTCTAAGTTATCTAGTTCAGTAGGAACAGATTCCATTTGTACCTTAATAGTAGCAGCAGCTTCATCAATTAAGTCAATAGCTTTATCAGGTAAGAATCTATCGGTAATATATCTATCAGATAATGTAGCAGCGGCTACCAAAGCTTTATCTTTGATATTTACACCATGAAATACTTCAAATTTAGGCTTTAATCCTCTAAGAATAGTAATAGTATCTAAAACTGTAGGTTCTTTTACAAGTACTTTTTGAAATCTTCTTTCTAGAGCAGCATCTTTTTCAATATATTTACGATACTCATTTAAAGTAGTAGCACCAATACAATGAACTTCACCACGAGCTAGCATAGGTTTTAACATATTACCAGCATCCATAGCCCCTTCTAGAGCACCAGCTCCTACTATCATATGTATCTCATCAATAAACATAATGATTTCTCCATCAGAATCTTTTACTTCTTTTAGAACAGCTTTTAATCTTTCTTCAAATTCACCACGATATTTAGCTCCTGCTACTAAGGCACCCATATCTAATTCCCAAATACTTTTATTTTTCAAACTATTAGGAACATCCCCTTTAATTATTCTAGTAGCTAGTCCTTCCACAATAGCAGTTTTACCAACACCAGGTTCACCAATTAATACAGGATTATTTTTAGTTTTTCTAGATAATATTCTAGTTATACTTCTTATTTCATCATCACGACCAATAACAGGATCTATTTTCCCATCTTTAGCGGCCTTAGTAATATCACGACCATATTTTTCTAATGGTTTTTGTAGATTTTCTTCATATGGATTATTCATATTCATATTTATCATCCTCCTTTTTATACATCTATATTATACCACTATTTTAGCAATTGTCAATAGAGATTGCTAAAATAAATTTATTTCTTTTTTAATGTCTTAAGTAAGCTTAAGTTTTCCGAGGTATTTTTAATAATTATTACAGATAGAAGTAAAAACTAAATATAAAAGTGTATTCATATATGAAGGAGATAATAGATATGACTTAGAAGTAACCTATCTAGAGAATAACTAGGAGTAAAATGTGAAGAAAGAAAGATTTTTAAATAGCATTAGAGCAGTAAATGGTTATGAAGAAATAAAAGAAATAGAAAATAATATGTAATTAAATAACAGCAGTATAGCAAAGTACTGCTGTTATTTAGGTATTTTTAGACATAAAATTGCAAAAAAATTAAATAGTGAATAAAAAATATATACTTTTTTTTTATTTTTTGTTATAATTAAATTGTATCATTTTAGGGAGAGTCGATATCGTGAAGAAAATATATACTGCTATTGACATTGGATCTGATACAATTAAATTCGTAGTAGGAGAATACTTTAAAAATAAATTAAATATTCTAGCTACTTATGAACAAAAAGCAAAAGGAATAAGAAAAGGTTTAATTGTTGATCCCAATTTAGCTATTAACTCTATTAAAGATGGAATTAAAGAAATAAATAATAATTTAGGCATTGATATAAAAAAAGTAATAGTAGGAGTACCTAGTTATAATGCTAAGTTTATGATTGTTACTAGTGAAATAGAAATAACTGGCGATGCTATAACAACAGATGATGTAAATAATCTTATAAAAGCTTCAGTATATTCTAAAGTAGAACAAGACTATGAACTTATAACCGTATTACCATTAACTTTCTTAATAGATGGAGAAAAAGAAACCAAAGTTGTAGGTAAAACTGGTAATAAACTAGAAATAAAAGGAATTATGATTTCTGCTCCAAAGAAGAATGTCTATTCAGTCCTATCAGTTATGGAAGGAGCTGGATTAGAAGTAGTAGATATTACAGTATCAGCTTTAGGAGATTATTATGAAGTAAGAAACGATAATTTAGATAAAAACATAGGAGCTATTATTAATTTAGGACATGAAACCACTAATGTGTCAGTATTCAGTAGAGGTAAACTTATGAATACTGAAACGATTCAATTAGGAGGAATTAATGTTGATAAAGACTTAGCCTATATGTTTAATATAAATGTATTTGATGCAAGAGAAATAAAAGAAAAATTTGCATCTAGTCATAAAAGATTCATAGCATTAAATGATGTATATGAGGTTAAAAATACTGCTGGTGAAGTAATTAAATTAAATCAAATAGAAGTAACTGAGATAGTTATGGATAGATTAGCAGAGTTACTTAGATTAGCCCAGAAACAAATATTACTATTGACAAAACAAAATATTTCTTATATAGTAATAACTGGAGGATTAACCGAAATAAGGGCATTTAAAAATTTAGTCTATGAAATTTTAGGAAAAGATGTTATAATATATACAGAAGATACTCTTGGAGCAAGAAATAATAAATATATAACTTCAATTGGAATGATAAAATACTTTATAGATAAGATGGAAGTTAGAGGAAAAGAGTATTCGATGATAGATGAGCAAGATGAAGAGTTACTAATAAATCCAAATAATAAGAATTCAAAGGGGAAAGCTGGTATTACCAAAATATTTGGAAACTTTATTGGAACTAAGGAGGATTAAAAATGAATAATATGTTTGGTTTAGAAATGGATCAGTTAGCAAAAATAAAAGTAATTGGAGTAGGTGGGGGCGGTTGTAACGCTGTAAACAGAATGATAGAATCAGGTCTTAAAGGCGTTGAGTTTATAGTAGCTAATACTGACCTTCAAGTTTTAAATAATTCTCTAGCTCCAATCAAACTACAAATAGGTAGAGAATTAACAGATGGCTTAGGAGCAGGAGCAAATCCAGAAATAGGTAGAGAAGCTGCTCTTGAATCAAAAGGAGAAATAGAAGAAGCAATAAAAGGTGCTGATATGGTCTTCATTACATGTGGTATGGGTGGAGGAACCGGTACTGGTGCTGCTCCAGTAATAGCTGAAATAAGTCAAGATTTAGGAGCATTAACCGTAGGTATTGTTACCAAACCATTTAGTTTCGAAGGTAAAAAGAGAATGAATCAAGCTGTATCAGGACTTGATGAATTAAAGAAACATGTCGATACCTTAATCGTAATACCTAATGATAGATTAAGAGAATTAATAGATAAGAGTACACCAATGCTTGAAGCATTTAGAGAAGTAGATAACGTACTGCATAGAGGAGTACAATCAATATCTGACTTAATTGCAGTATCAGGTTTAGTTAACCTTGACTTTGCTGATGTAAAAGCAATTATGAAAGATAGAGGTAATGCATTAATAGGTATAGGTGTAGGTTCTGGAGAAAACAGAGCAACAGATGCTGCTAAACAAGCTGTATCTTCACCACTTCTTGAAACATCAATAAATGGTGCAACAGATGCTATAATAAATGTAACTGGTGGTGCTTCACTTACATTATTTGAAGTAGAAGAAGCTGCTGAAGTAATTAGAACTGCTGCTAATACAGATATTAACACAATATTTGGAGCAGTAATTAATGAAAACCTAAATGATGAAGTAATCGTTACAGTAATAGCAACCGGCTTTGAAAATCAAAGCGAACCATTATATCATAGTTTTAACTCAACTAGAAGAGAAGATATCTTTAGAGAAGGAACTAGTGATATAGATATCGATAATGATTTAGATATTCCACCATTTTTAAGAGATAGAGATAATTATTAGAAAGGAGGCCCTCTTATGATTAATGTAGTAGATAAACAAGTTAACACCAAGTTAATTGGGGGGGGGGTCAAAAATCTAATTTAACTAAATTAAATAATAATATAGATAAAGACTATGAAATAACTAATAGAAATATTAGTAGTTTTTCATAGTCTTTTTTATTGTGGAGGTAAGATATGAAAAAGATAAGTATTAAAACATTTTATCTAATAGGACTAATATCAATAGGCTTAATAGGACTAGCTATAGGTTCTACTTATGCCATATTTACTGCTAGTGCTGAGATAAGTGATCCTATTACCATTAGTTCTAATTTAACTAGTAGTGATGATATTATGAAAACATTTGAAGTAACTGTAGTTGGTAATAAATATATTACTAAAACAATAGTAATAAATAGTGGTACTGTATCTAATGTCAATTATGGTATATGGTATTTAAATGATATTACAGATATAGAAATAGGAGTTAAATCTAATACCAGTAATGCAACATCTGGTACTATTACAAATACTAATACTTCATGTACTATAGACATAGTTATTAAAAATAATAGTACAAGCAGCAAAACGGTTACATTAGGTATAGCTACTAGTAAAAATAATATAGTATTAGCTAGTAATATGTCTTTAGTACCTAAAACAGTAGTATCTATACCTGAATCTGAACCCAAACCCGTACTTTTATCTACCACTATAACTAATTTATATAAAAATGCTGCTAATTCTGTCAAAAAACAAGTAACTAGTATTGATGGTGGTTTCAAATATAATTATGTAACAGAAGGAGGCCTAATGAGCGATAGATTAGGTAGTTCTAGTATTGATATAGATGGTGGTAATATTCGTTACTATGGAGCAAATCCAAATAACTATATATATTTTAATTGCGACGACTACTCTAATCAAACATCAAGTACATGTGAAATTTGGAGAATAATAGGAGTCTTCGATGGAAAAGTAAAAATAATGAGGGGAGAGGGAACAGGAGAATATTCTTGGGATAACAAAGGAACAAGTTCAGGCGCTGAAATGGAATCTGGTAAAAATAATTGGCCAGACGCAAGACTTATGAAAATGTTAAATGCAGGGTATGAAAGTGAAATAGGAGGAAGTTTATATTGGAATAGGCAAAGTGGAACTTGTTATTCAGGAAGAACAGCAGACAAAACAAAAATATGTGATATGTCAAGTATAGGATTAAAAAATGATATAACAAGAAATATGATATCAGAGGCAACATACTCATTGTTGGGGTGGAAATTTAGTGGAAATTCTGCATCAGGAATGTATAATTATGAGAGAACAAATGGAAAAGTGTGGAGTGAAACAGCAAGGGATAAGAGCTGGACTGGGAAAATAGCATTACCATATCCAAGTGATTACGGTTATGCAGCAGATTTAAGTAAATGTAAATTTTCTTTAGAAGATTATAATGATAGTACAGAGAATTATCAATGTAGAAGTAATAATTGGATGTATAGTATTTTGACAAATGAAGGAAGTGTCGGAGGATGGTTTTTAACTCCTGAATCGAACGGCCCCGAATCTGTGTGGTTTGTGACTCCTGATGGAAGTGTCAAAGTTAATGCTAGCACAAGTCATGGCAGTGGTTACTTCGGAAGCGCCGCTTATTTCGAGGACATGGTGGTTCCAGTCCTTTATCTAGTCTCTGAACTAGAAATCAAGTCGGGGAATGGTTCAAGTTCAGAACCATATCAGTTGTCTGCGTAAAATGAGTAAACTGATATTTCTATAAATATTAAAATAGAAAGTTATTAAAAATTAGATATTGTTATAAATGAATAATTACAGAAAGGAAGTAAGATATGAAAAAGAAACATTTAATAATAATAGGAATTATTGCACTAGGAGCAATAACTATACTAGAATTATATCAAACATTTGCTTTGGGTGGTGAAATAACTGTCGATACAAGTGGTAGTTATATCATAACAGTAGAAGATGGAACTACTGTTAACGTGCCTGCAGGTAGTAGTGAAACAGTGTACTATAAATTAACTAATACTAATAAAGGCATAGTACAATACGGTGTAGGTTATAGTGGCACTAATATAACAGTAAAATATTATTCTGATACTCAAGATCCGGTAACAGGAACAGTAGACTATGGTGAAAGCAAGTTTATTAAATTATATATTGAAAATAATGGAAGTACTACTAGTACAGCAGCATTATCTACTATATTAGGTTACGAAAAAGGTGGTGATTTAATAGTACCATCAGGAGTAACGTTAATAACAGAAGAGCTTGTTAAATATTATATGAAAGGCTATGATACTTCTTTTGATGAAGTTAGTTATATTAATCATGAGTGCTTAAACGTTGCCTTTAATGAAGATGCAGAGGCATGTTTGATAGAAATTGGTCCTAAATTCTTGAACTCTGATATTAGCGTTGCTAAAGTTTCCACAATTAGTGTTGTTAAGTCAAGTGAAGTTCCTTCAGGAGTTGGCAGTGCAACTGATATATCTAAAGATCAAGATGGGTCAGTTCTTTTGTATTCTAAAACTTCTTCAAATAAGAGTGAATTTAACGGACTTGATTTGTATGATTTATATATTGCTACAGAAAATGGAAAAGTTTTTTTAACAAATGGTGCTATTTTGTTTGAATATATGATTAATTTAAAAAGTGTTGATTTAGCTAATATGTATACTGATGAAGTTACCGACATGAGTGGTATGTTTGCTGGTTGCTTATTACTAGAAAGTATTGATGCAAGTAATTTTAATACATCAAATGTAACTAATATGAGTGGTATGTTTTATGGAAATTGTGGCGTAATAGGTAATTCACATACTAAGGAAATTAATATTAGTAGTTTTGATACATCAAATGTAACTAATATGAGTCGTATGTTTTATTGGTTATATAATTTAACTACATTAGATGTAAGTAATTTTAATACATCAAATGTAACTAATATGAGTTATATGTTTTATTGGTTATATAATTTAACTACTTTAGATATAAGTAATTTTAATACATCAAATGTAACTAATATGAGTTATATGTTTTTTGGAATGGATAATTTAACTACTTTAGATATAAGTAATTTTAATACATCTAATGTAGTTGATATGAGCAACATGTTTTATGGGTTAAAAAATCTAATTACAATATATGCGAGTAATACTTTTACTACTTTAGCAGTCACCGATAGTGCTGGAATGTTTACTGGTTGTAAAAAACTAGTTGGTGGTAATGGTACAAAATATAATTCAAGTTATATAGATAAAGCATATGCTAGAATAGATACATCAAGTACACCAGGATACTTTACCTTAAAAAATTAAGAAGATACTAGTTTATCTTCTTTTTACTTGTATATCTTTAAGTTAGAAAGCATTTCACACCAAATATAATATCTAATAATTGTACATATATAGACTATTTATAGGCTATATATGATAAGATAAGATGTAAAGCTTATCTTAATAATAAATTAACATATAGTAAACTTAGTAGACATTTTATAAATATATTGATATAATTATACTAGGAGTTGTAAGATATGAAAGAATTAGAAACAATTGAAGGTATTGGACCTAAAACAAAAGAATTACTTAATAAAATAAAAATATATACAGTAGAAGATTTATTAAATTACTATCCATATCGTTATGATATAATAAAAAGAAGTGATTTAAGTAATCTATCTGATGGAGATAAAATAATAATAGATGGTATAGTTGAAGGACAACCCACTACTATATATATAAATAAAAGTCTAAAAAAAATGATTTTTAGAATTAGTACCAAAACAATGATACTTAATATAACACTATATAATAGAACCCATCTATATTCAGATTTAAAATCAGGAAAAGAAGTAACAATTATAGGTAAATATAATAAACTAAAGAATACAGTAATAGTATCAGATATAAGATTTGGTTTATTACCACCATCTGCTAAAATAGAACCTATTTATTATACTACAGAAGGATTAACAGTAAAACAAATAAGTAAATTTGAAGCTATAGCTTTAGAAAATGATTATGATGTAATAGACTTAGTACCTAGATATATAGAAGAAAAATATAATTTAATGAATAAAAAATCCGCTATTAAGAATATTCATGTACCAGAAGATATCTTATTACTAAAAAAAGCAAGACAAAGAATTAAGTATGAAGAATTATTTATGTATGTACTTAAAATTAATTATTTAAAGAATAAAATCAATAATGATAATTTAGCAATAGAAAGAAATATAGATAAAGATAAATTAGATAAATTTATTAAAAGTTTACCATTTGAACTAACTTTAGATCAAGATAAAGCAGTTAATGATATAATTAATGATTTATCTATAAAAAAGAGAATGAATAGATTACTACAAGGAGATGTAGGTTCAGGTAAAACAGTAATTGCTTTAATAGCAGTATATGCTAACTATTTATCTAAGTATCAATCAGCCCTAATGGCTCCTACTGAGATACTAGCAGTACAACATTACGAAGAAGCAAAGAAAATATTTAGTAAATATAAACTTAATATAGCACTATTAACTTCAAGTACCAGTAATAAAGACAAAAAGACTATCTATGAAGAATTAGAAAATGGTAAGATAGATTTAATTATTGGTACACAAGCACTAATTCAAGAGAATGTCAAGTATAAGAAGTTAGGCCTAGTAATAACAGATGAACAACATCGTTTTGGCGTTAACCAAAGAGATACCTTTAAAGGTAAAGGAATAAGTCCTGATGTCCTTTCAATGAGTGCAACGCCAATACCAAGAACATATGCCTTAACAATCTATGGTGACACCGATGTATCTTCAATTAAGAGTAAACCTAAAGGTAGAAAAGAAATCATTACAGTATTTAAAAAAGAAAAAGATATTACTGATGTACTAGAAATGATGAAAAAAGAACTAGAACTTAACCATCAAATATATGTCGTAGCTCCAATGATTGATACCGAAAGTGATAGTGAAAAAGAAAGCGTATATGATTTAGAAGAAAAAATGAATAAAGCTTTTGGTAAGATTAGTAAGATAGGTATCATTCATGGTAAATTAGATCCTAAAGATAAAGATAAAGTAATGAAAGACTTTGAAAAAAATAAAATTAATATCCTAATATCTACTACTGTTATTGAAGTAGGAGTTAATGTTCCAAATGCTTCAATGATCGTAATCTTTAATGCTAATATGTTTGGTTTATCTACTTTACATCAATTAAGAGGAAGAGTAGGTAGAGGAGATACACAAAGCTATTGTGTACTAGTAGCTAAAGAATCAGAAGAAAGACTTAGATTCTTAGAAAACACTAGTGATGGCTTTGAAATTAGTGAATATGATTTCCAAACAAGAGGTGAAGGCGATTTATTTGGAACAAGACAAAGTGGAGAATTAGGTCTTAAAATGGCTAATATTAAGAGAGACTTCAAGATGCTACTTAAAGCAAAAGAAGATGCTGATGAATTTATAAATATGCTTTTAACATTTGAAACCAATCCAGAGTTTGGACCAATACTAGAAGAACTTAAAAAGGTTGACACTCTAGACTAGTTTACATATTTTATAAAAAAAGTGTAAACCAAATAAAAAACTATTGTATTTTATAAAAAAATATATTATGATTAATATGTCATAGAGATATGACCACACTCTACGAAGTAAAATGTAGGTGTGATAACCAAAACCCCCTGAAGGAGCCCTAAACCGGGCTCCGCTTTTAGTTAAGGAAAAAAAATATGAAAAATAAATTTAATTTAACAAGAGAATAAAATGTATTTGTAGCCAAAAGAAATATCGTAGATTATATTTGGAAGAGTGCTAACCTTGAAGGAAATTAATAAAATGATTGATAATGGCTGTGGTATTATAACTATCGCTCAAAAAAATCAGCCTATATTCTTTGAGAAACTTATTAAATATTATGAAACTAATGATAATAAAGATTTAAAAGAATGGCTTTATAAAACAAGTATAGATGGAATAAATTTATAGAACATTATATAGAAAGATTATATAATGTTTTTTATTTTCTAAAATATTTACTTTTATATAAGCAAATGATATAATTATTATAGTTTATTTTTGAGGTGATTCATATATGGAAAGATATAAAGAAATAGAAAGAAGTATTATAAAAAAATATCGTAAAGAGATATGGAGTAAATTTATAAAAGCAGTTAAAGAATATGAACTAATAAAAGAAAATGATAAAGTAATGGTATGTATATCAGGAGGTAAAGATTCCTTTTTACTTGCTAAATGTATACAAGAATTAGAAAGACATGGTAAAGTACCATTTACTGCTGAATATGTTGTAATGAATCCTGGATATAGTGAAAAGCATAGAGATAATATATTAGGGAATGCTAAGATATTAAATGTACCAATAAGAGTATTTGAAAGTGATATCTTTGAAGTAGTAGATAAAATTAGTTATGATAGTCCCTGCTATATGTGTGCTAAGATGAGAAGAGGATATTTATATAGCAAAGCTAAAGAGTTAGGTTGTAATAAAATAGCTTTAGGACATCATTTTAATGATGTTATTGAAACAACACTATTATCAATGTTTTATGGTTCTGAAGTAAAAACAATGATGCCTAAACTACATAGTGATAACTTTCCTGGTATTGAGTTAATTAGACCATTATATATGGTTGAAGAAGCATCAATAATATCATGGAAGAATAGTAATAATTTAACTTTTATAAATTGTGCTTGCAAATTTACTGAAAGAAATTATAATACTAATGATGGTACTAGTAAGAGAAAAGAAATAAAAGAATTAATTAAAGAATTAAAAAAGAATAATCCTAGTATTGATCGTAATATCTTTACTAGTATGAATAATGTTAATTTAAATTGTATTCTAGGTACTAAGACTAATGGTGTATATAAGAGTTTTCTAGAAGATTATGATAAGGAAATAGAACATGAAAAAGAATGAAGAAAAAACTAATGTAATTAGAATATTAGAACAAAATAAAATAAATTTTAAAGTATATAACTATATTAATAGTACTGCGATTAGTGGTACTGAAGTAGCAGACTATCTAGGTGAAGATTATAATATAGTATTTAAAACATTAGTAACCATTGGTAAATCAGGTAATCATTATGTATTCTTAGTATCAGTAAATAAAGAATTAGACTTAAAAAAAGCCGCCGTAGTAGTAGAAGAAAAGAGTATCGAGATGATTAAATCTAAAGAATTACTTCCTCTTACCGGATATATTCATGGAGGATGTTCACCAGTAGGTATGAAAAAATATTTTCCAACTGTTATTGATAAAAGTGCAAAAAATCAAGAAAGAATAATCTTTAGTGGAGGTAAAATTGGTTATCAAATAGATACTACACTAGAAGAATTAGCTAAAGTAATAAATTATACATTAGAAGATATAACTAAAGATAAGATTTAATAGTAGTCTTATCTTTTCTATTGTATAGATAATAATTTTATTGTATAATTATCTTAGATAGTAAGGAAGTGGTACTATGAATAAAATAGATAATAATACTATTTTAGATAAGTATAAAGAAATATCTAAATTAAATATAGAAGAAGTATATACTAAATATAATACTAGTAGTAGTGGTTTATCTAATAGTGAAGTAAATAAAAGAATAAAAGAGTATGGTAAAAATATAGTTATAAAAGAAAAAAATAGAAGTATCTTATATTTCATAATTAATGCTTTTAAAGATGAATTTATATTAATATTATTATTTCTAGCTATAATAAACTTTTGTCTAGGAGATAAATTAGGATCATTAGTAATCATTTTAATTGCTATTGTTAGTGCCTTAATTAGAGTATGTGAAGATTATTCAGTATATAAATTTAATAAGAAATTAAAAAGTAAAATAGTTAGTACATGCTCAGTAATTAGAAACAATAAAGAAGTAACTATTAAAACAGAAGAAGTCTGTGTAGGAGATATTTTAGTATTAAATGCTGGTAGTATTGTAGCAGCAGATTCTATAATAATAGATAGTAAAGATTTATTTGTTAACGAATCAGTATTTACTGGAGAATCTATACCAGTAGAAAAAAAGATAACAAATAATAAAAATATAGATAGTATTTTTGATATAGAAAACATTATCTATATGGGTAGTTCTATAATTAGTGGTAAAGCATTAGCGGTCGCTACTAATACAGGAATAAATACTTATCTAGGTTATATGGGTAAAGATTTAACCAAACAAAAAGAATTAACTAATTTTGATAAAGGAATGAAGAACATTACTAATATGTTAATTAAATATATGATTTTTATCTGTTTAATTGTCTTAGTAATAGATGGTATAATAAAAAATAATTTTAATGAAGCCATTTTATTTGCTCTTTCAGTAGCAGTAGGTATTACTCCTAGTATGTTACCAATGATTGTAAATGTAAATTTAACTAAAGGCAGTAAGAATCTAGCTAAGAAAAAAGTATTAGTAAAGAGAATAGAAGCAATACAGAATTTAGGAGCAATGGATATCTTATGTACTGATAAGACTGGTACTTTAACAGAAAACAAAATAGTATTACAAAAGTATATTGATGTTCTAGGTAATGAAAATTTAAATGTTTTAGAATATGCTTATTTAAATAGCTATTATAGTACTGGTATGAAGAATATCGTTGATAGAGCAATACTTATATATGGTAGTAAACATAATTTAGATAATATATTACCTAAGTATAATAAAATAGATGAAATACCTTTTGACTATAATAGAAAAATTATGAGTATCCTAGTAAAGAATAACAATGAATATCGAATGATTACCAAAGGAGCTATGGAAGAGATATTAAAAAGATGTAATAAAGTACAAATAAATGGAAAAAATAAAGAATTAACTAAAGAACTTACTAATAAAGTAATATCTAAAGCTAAAGAGATGGCCGAAGAAGGTATGCAAGTAATATCACTAGCTTCAAAAAAAGAAAATAATAAAGTTTTAGTATTAAATGAAAAAGAAGAAAATGATATGACCTTTATTGGTTTTGTAGCTTTCTTAGATTCTCCTAAAAAAGATGTTAAAAATGTTATAGAAAAGCTAAATAAATATAATGTTAAAGTAAAAATATTAACTGGAGATAATCCTTATTCTACCAAGAGTGTATGCCTACTAGCGGGTATAAATAGTGAAAAAATATATCTAGGTAGTGATATTGATAAATTAAGTGATAAATCCTTATCTAAAGTAGTAGAAGAAGTAAATGTCTTTGCAAGATTAAATCCTATTCAGAAAGAAAGAATTGTCCGAATATTAAGAGAAAATAACCATGTAGTAGGTTATATGGGTGATGGTATCAATGATGCTCCATCCTTAAAAGAAAGCGATATAGGACTATCAGTTAATGGTGCTACGGATATTGCTAAAGAATCTAGTGATATGATTCTTTTAGAAAAAAGTTTAAAAGTAATATGTGATGGAGTAATTGAAGGAAGAAAAGTATATGGTAATATAATTAAATATATGAAAATGGCTTTAAGCGCAGACTTTGGTGATGTCTTTAGTATTATGATAGCTAGTATCTTTTTACCATTCTTACCACTATTACCAATTCAAATGTTATTTCAAGATTTTATTTATGATTTCTCCCAGATAGGTATACCATATGATAATGTAGATGATGAATTTATCAAATCTCCTAAAAAATGGAATACTAATGGTATATCTAAATATATGATAGTTATGGGTATTACTAGTTCTATTATTGATGTAATTGCTTTTATAATCTTTTGGTATGTATTAGGATATAATAGTATAGAAAAAGCTAGTTATTTTCAAACAGCTTGGTTTATTACATCTCTAATCACAGAATTAATGATTATTTATAATGTTAGAACTTCTAAACATATTTTTGAAAAATCAAATATATCTCCTGTACTAGCAGGTTTAACAATCTTTTCTGGTATCTTAACTATTATCACACCCCTAGTAATGCATAAAATTACTAACTTTCATTTTGAAATATTACCATTTAACTTCTATAT
>ERZ1503982.170-NODE-170-length-21090-cov-4.334157_pt1 | contig 21090 bp, 20 predicted proteins | sample MGYA00572095_ERZ1503982 | MGnify/ENA primary metagenome ERZ1503982 (study PRJEB39906, sample SAMEA3182062) | gut metagenome | biome: human; feature: gut; material: Stool; isolation source: human stools | place: Canada | collected 2013-01-14 ...
ATATCATATTAAGTAATTTATATCGTAATCCCTATACCTTCTAGTATAGAGATTATTTCTTTTTCTTATTAATACCAAGAATACTACCAAGTATAGAAATAAATAACAAAATAAAATAATAAATAATCGAAGTCCAATCAAATACCTTACATATCAAACAAATAATAACAAATAAAATAACCCATATAAGTCCATACTTAATACCTTCAATATAACCCTTCTCATTAGATAACTTACCAAGTCTATAACTACCAATAAATATACTAATAATAGGAATAATTAAAAATATAATCTTAAGAACAATCCCATTAATAACATTAAAATAATTAAAAATAGTAATAATAATAGAACTAATAATTAATATACCAAAACACCATAATAAACTTTTTAAATAATTCATAATCATAAATATCACCACTAAATATTATGAAATTGTATAAAAAAATATACATTAGTACATAATTATAATGGTGATAATTATGACAATAGTAGTATTAAGAACAATATTCTTCTATCTATTTATATTTGTAATATATCGTATAATGGGTAAAAGAGAAGTAGGACAACTAAGTATAACAGATTTAATAGTATCATTACTTATCGCAGAACTAACAGTAATAAGTATTGAAAACTATAAAGCAAGTATCTTATATTCCTTAATACCGATAGTAATATTAGTATTAATGCAGTGTATATTAGCTTATATAAGCCTAAAAAAACCAAAATTTAGAATCTTCCTAGATGGTAATCCTTCTCTTATTATAAAGAATGGAAAAATAAACTATAACGAAATGCTAAGGCAAAGATATAACTTAGACGATTTACTAGTACAATTAAGAGATAAAGGCTATCGTAGTATAGAAGAAGTAGAATATGCCATCCTAGAAAGCAGCGGTACATTATCCGTATTTCCTTATAAAAAAGAAACTTCACCATTACCACTTCCAATAATACTAGATGGTGATATCCAAGAAGATACCCTAAAACACCTAAAGAAAGATAAAAAATGGGTCTATAACTTTCTAGATAAAAAAGATATAAATATCGAAGATGTCTTCTTTGCCTTCTATAAAGATAAAAATATCTTTATCATAAAAAATGACGATTTATTAAAATAATAAAGTATCAAAAAATGGTACTTTTTTCTTATCTCTAACATAAATTATGGTGAGGGGTGATATCTTTTGTCAGCATATAAAGAAATTGTAACTAAAGCAGTAGTAGGTAAAGGAAAGAAGTATTATAAAAATACTTATAAAGTAAATACAGATTCTCCAGTCGATACTGTTTTAGGTTGTTGGGTAATCAATCATAAATTTTCAGGTAGTGATGAGGCAGGTAAAATAGTCATAAATGGTTCTTATGATGTAAACTTATGGTATTCATATGATAACAATACCAAGACATCAGTAATAACAAAGAATATATCATATAAAGAATTAGTAACAGTCTCCCAAAAAGAAACTACTGATACATCAAAGAAAGATATAATAGTAAGATGTTTAAAAGGACCTAGTTGTATATCTGCTAAAGAAGATGGAAGTAGTATCAATATCGATATAGAAAAAGAATTAGGAATAGAGATAGTTGGAGATACCAAAGTAAAAATAGCCATCGAAGAAGATGAAGAACCATGGGATGATATACCAGAAGAAGTAACTGAAGAAACAGAAAAAGAAATAGAAGAAAATATTGATCCTAACTATATTAAAGAAGAAAAGTAATCTTCTTTTTTTATGCCCTTCGTGCCTGTAGTCACTCCAGGGTTTTCTAATGCCTAAGGTCATTAGAAAAAAAGTTTAACTATCAAATAATTAAAAAAAATCAATAATAAGTCAAAAAATACCCACTAAATAAGCAATTTTTAGTACTTTTTAGTTGACATTCATAATATTATGTAATATAATTAATAACGAAACGGAAAGAAGATTATATTTATCTCACCTGATTACACATAGTAATAGGTAAAAGGCTGCATACTTTATAATACAATATATAATTAGTCTTTTTAATGGATAAATGGATACTTCTTTAGTATTCATTTTTTTGGAGGTGTTAGCTATAGCTACTTTAAAGGATAATCCTATCAATGAACAAATTAGATGTAAGGAAATGATGGTAATTGGACCAAACGGAGAACAACTTGGTGTAAAGAGCAAACAAGATGCTCTTACTCTAGCAGGTTATGCTGGATTTGATTTAGTACTTATGAGTGACAGTGGTAATATGCCAGTATGTAAAATAATGGACTATAACAAATTCAAGTATGAAAAGAAAAAGAAAACCAAAGAAGCACAAAAGAAACAAAGAGAAGCAATGGTAGAAACAAAAGAATTCAGATTATCAGTAAATATTGATATTCATGATTTCAATACTAGAGTAAATAATGCAAAAAAAGCATTTGAAAAAGGCAACAAAGTAAAAGCAAGCATTAGGTTCAAAGGAAGACAAATTGCCCATCCAGAACTTGCAAAAGAAGTATTAGATAGATTTTATAATGAAGTAAGTGATGTTGCAGAAATAGAACTAAAACCTAGAATTGAAGGTAGAACAATGTTTATGCAACTTACACCTAAGAAATAGAAGGAGGATATTATGACAAAACTTAAGAAAAATAAAATGAAAACACATAAAGGATTAAAGAAAGTTTTAAATGTAAGACAAAGTGGATCAATTAGTAAATCAAGACAAGGTGTTTTACATAATACTGGTAAGAATAGTGCTGCTAGAGCATCTAGTAAGAAACAAGGATCTAGTTTAAACAAATCAGATTTAAAGAGAATTAAAGATTTAATATAGGAGGGATAATATGACAAGAGTTAAAGGTGGCACTGTTGCACGTGCTAGAAGAAAAAAAGTATTAAAACAAGCAAAAGGTTATTTTGGTAGTAAACATAGATTATATAAGACTGCTCATGAACAAGTAATGCATTCAGGAGTATATGCTTTTAGAGATAGAAAACAAAACAAGAGAAACTTTAGAAAATTATGGATTACAAGAATCAATGCTGGATGTAGAGAAAACGAAATCTCTTATTCAAGATTCATTGATGGATTAAATAAAGCAGGAGTAACAGTTAATAGAAAAATGTTAAGTGAACTTGCTATTGATAATCCTAAAGCATTTTCAGATTTAGTAGCTATTGCTAAAGATGCTTTAAATGGTAAAAAATATACACCAAAAGAAGTAAAAGCAGAAACTAAAGAAGAAAAGAAACCAGCAGAAAAGAAAACTACTACTAAAGCAGCAGAAAAGAAAGAACCTGCTAAAAAAGCAGAAACTAAAACTACTGCTAAAAAGAGTACTAGTACAAAATCTACAACTACTAAAAAAACTGCAACTAAAAAAGAGGAAAAATAATTTTTCTTCTTTTCTTTTAAATAATACTTAAATTTTTCAATATAAGTGGTATAATTTTATAGGATGGTGATCGTATGATATATATAACTGGTGATAAACATGCCAATTTTGAAGAAGTTCTAAATTTTTGTTATGTTAATAAAACTTCTTTAGATGATACATTAATTGTTTTAGGAGATGCTGGAATAAATTATTATGCTAATGAAAATGATTATATACTTAAAAATAGTTTATTACAATATCCAATAACTTTTCTTTGTATTCATGGTAATCATGAGGAGAGACCAGAAAATATTAAAACATATAAAAAGAAAAAATTTCATGATGGAATTGTATATTATGAAGAAGATTATCCTAATATATTATTTGCAAAAGATGGAGAAGTATATAACTTTAATAATCATAAAGTTCTTGTAATAGGCGGTGCATATAGTGTTGATAAATATTTTAGATTAGCAATGGGATATAACTGGTATGAAAATGAACAACCAAATGCCGCTACTAAAAGTAGAGTTAAAGAAGTCTTAAATAATATAAATAATAAAATTGATATTATTTTATCACATACTTGTCCATATAAATATCTACCAAGAGAAATGTTTTTAGATGGTATAGATCAATCAACAGTAGATTATTCGACAGAACATTTTTTGAATGAGATAGAAAATACAGTAGATTATAATTTATGGTATTGTGGTCATTATCATACAGATAAGAAAATAGATAAAATGATTTTTATGTTTCATAAAATAGAAGAATTTAAATGATAATATATTATAGACTTTTTATTACATCTATGATATATTAAAATTATGAAGAAGTTAGTGGAAGTAATATTAATAATATTGTTATGTGTAGGATGTACTCCTAATAAAGAAAGTGTAAGTACTAAAGAAGAAATAATAAATAATATTATCTCTTATGATAATAATTATGATTATGACTTTTTAAATTATATTTATAATAACTATGGAATAAATACTTTAGAAAATATAAATACAAGCTATAAAAATAATACTTATAGTTATAACATGTGGCATGATTTAACAGGTAATTCACTAAAAGCATTAAAAGATTTATCAAATAATAATTTAGATAATACCAAAATAATAAATAAGAAAGGTGATATAACCTTAAGTTTTGTTGGAGATATCTCACTAGCAGATAATTTTGATATCATGCCATATTATGATTCAAGAAACGAAGGAGTATATGGAATTTTATCTAAAGAAGTAGTAGATATCATGAATAGTTCAGATATAATGGTAGCTAATAATGAATTTACTATAAGTACTAGAGGTACTCCTCTTAACAAAACCTATACCTTTAGAGCAGACCCTAAAAGATTAAATATCTATAAAGAAATGGGTGTAAATTTAGTTAGTCTTGCTAATAATCATATCTATGATTATGGAATAGAAGCCTTTAATGATACCTTAAAATACCTAAAAGAATATGATATACCATTTGTTGGAGCAGGCCATAATATTTCTGAAGCTAAAAAAAGTTTCTCTTATATAGTAGGTGGCTATAAAATATCATTTATATCTTCAACAAGAGCAGAAAAAAACATCATAACTCCTGGTGCTACTGAAACAACACCTGGCGTCTTTAGATGTTATGATAATACACTTCTTAAAGAAACAATAAAAGAAGTAAAAGAAAAAAGTGATTATGTAGTATTATTAATACATTGGGGTAAAGAAGATTCTCATGAACTAGAAGAAGTAATAAAAGTAACAGGTAAAGAATATATAGATGAGGGAGCAGATCTAATCGTAGGTAGTCATGCCCATTTACTTCAAGGTATGGAATTTTATAAAAATAAATTAATAGCCTACAATCTAGGAGATTTTATCTTTAATAGAGAAACCAAAGATACTGGTATATTATCAGTAACCTTAAATAATTCTGGTAATTTAACCTATAAATTTATTCCATGCAAACAAGAAGATTATAAAACTAGTTTATTATATAATACTGAAAAAGAAAGAGTATTAAACAATATGAATACTTATTCTATAAATACTATATTAAGTAGTGATGGTACCATCACTGAATTGACAAAATAGATAAATTATGTTATTATTAGTATGCAGTGAGAGATTGTTGCATACAATAAAAAAGGAACACTTAACAGTTGCATGCTTAAGTGTCGCCATAAAATTTGATGGTTCCACCTAAATCACAAATTGAGATAGGTGGAATACTTTTATCTTAAAACTATAAATAGCAATAATAATAAAAGGAAGATAATTATAATTAAGGATAGGATTAAAAAATCTTTCTTACTCATAATATCGCCTCCCTTCTTAAAAAAATAGAAGTTTGGCTCCACCCAGCGTGTTAAATGCTCCATAAAAATTATATCAAAAAATGAGTATAAAAACAACAAAAATGCGACAATTTTCACGACAAAAATACCTCTCTAAAAGACTACAGGTTTTTAGAGACTTCTTAAGACCCCAAGGCTTAAGAAGAAATAAAGAAAAAAGTGAAGAAATATATAGTTTCTTCTTTTATTTTATACTAATTTTTGCTATAATAGAAAAGAAGGCAGTGATAAAATGGATACATCAAAAATAAGAAATTTTAGTATAATAGCACATATCGATCATGGAAAAAGTACATTAGCAGATCGTATTTTAGAATATACTGGTGAAGTAGATAAAAGACAAATGAAAGAACAATTACTAGATAATATGGATATCGAAAGAGAAAGAGGCATAACCATAAAATTAAATGCCGTAAGATTATTATATAATGGTTATATGCTTAATCTAATAGATACTCCAGGACATGTCGATTTTAGTTATGAAGTATCACGTTCACTAGCAGCCTGTGAAGGAGCAGTCCTAGTCGTAGATGCTACTCAAGGAATTGAAGCTCAAACCCTAGCTAATGTCTATTTAGCTCTAGAAAACAACTTAGAAATAATCCCTGTAATAAATAAAATAGATCTTCCTAGTGCCGATATACCTAAAGTAGAAAAAGAATTATATGATACCTTTGGTTTTACTAGTGAAGAAATAATTAAAGTATCCGCTAAAACAGGAGTAGGAATACCAGACTTAGTTAATGCTATCATAGATAGAATACCATCTCCTAAAGAATATAATGATAAATTAAAATGTTTAATATTTGATAGTTATTTCGATTCATATCGAGGAGTAGTAATATTAGTAAGAATAGTTTCAGGTAAAATAACCAAAAAAACAAAAATAAAAATGCTAACTACCGGAGCAGAATATGATGTCGTATCTCTCGGGTATCATACCCCTTTTGAACATGAAGTAGAAGAATTAAAAGAAGGTGAAGTAGGTTTTATTACCGCATCAATAAAAAGCCTATCTTCCGTATCAGTTGGAGACACCATAACAGATGCTAACAATCCTACTGATAAAGCCTTGCCAGGTTATAAACCAATGAAACCAATGGTCTACTGCGGTATATATCCAATCGAATCAAATAAATATCCAGCTTTAAAAGAAGCTATAGAAAAATTAAAACTAAATGACGCCTCATTAACATTTGAACCAGAAACCTCTAGTACTTTAGGTTTTGGTTTTAGAATGGGCTTCTTAGGACTATTACATTTAGAAATAATCTCTGAGAGAATCGAAAGAGAATTTGGTATCGAAATAATAGCTACTACTCCGTCAGTAAATTATGAAATAAATTTAACGGATGGAAGTACAATCTTTATTGATAATCCTAGTATGATGCCTGATAAAGTAAAAATAAAAAATATCAAAGAACCATATATCTTTACCAATATCTTAGTACCTACTGATTATATAGGGCCAATAATGGAATTATGTCAAGATAAAAGAGGTATCTATAAAAGTATAGATTACTTAGACACAACAAGAGTAAATATCCACTACGAACTACCATTATCAGAAATAGTATATGATTTCTTTGACAGATTAAAATCCTCTACTAAAGGATATGCCTCATTTGATTACGAAGTAATAGGCTATAAAGAAAGTGATCTAGTAAAGATGGATATCCTATTAAATGGTGAAGTAGTAGATGCTTTATCACTAATAGTACATAAAGACTTTGCTTATGATCGCGGTAGAAGAATGGTTGATAATCTAAAAAATATCATTCCAAGACAAATGTTTGAAGTACCAGTTCAAGCTGTAATAGGTAGTAAAGTAATAGCTCGTAGTGATATCAAAGCCATGCGTAAAGATGTCTTAGCTAAATGTTATGGAGGAGATATAACTAGAAAAAGAAAACTCCTAGACAAACAAAAAGAAGGTAAAAAGAAGATGAAAACCATAGGTAAAGTAGAAATACCTAGTGAAGCCTTCTTAAGTATATTAACAGATTATAAGAAAAACTAATATAATAATACTAGGAGGGTTTTATGAGTAGTAATAAAAATATATCACGTAGGATAAAAAAAGAAATATTAAATAATGATTGTGATTATGATACATTATATAACGAATTACTAATGTATCCCGAAGAAGTATTATCAGGAATATTAAATTCCTATCTATATCTCTTCAGAAATATCACTACCATAAATAATAAAACATTACTAGAAGATCTAAACAGTCTTCTAAGTAACTATATTAAAAAAAATAAAAACAAAAAAGACTTAGAAAGAGTATATAACAAAATAGAAGTCTTTCTAAGTAATATAACACTAAGTTTTGACTTAGAAAAACTACTTCAGATTGAAGATTATTTATCAGAATTAATCAATCTACAAAATCAAAGTGTTATCAATAATAAAAAAAGAGCCAAAGGCGATAAATATAATTTTATGTTATTTCTTATCTTTGAAAAAAGAGATATCGAATTACTAGAAAAATATATCGAATTAAATATGAAAGAATTATTAATAAATAAAAGTATTATTACATCAGTATTTGCTAATATCATAGAACAATATCTAAAGATAGACGAAGATAACGAAATAAATATAAAATATTTTAATCGTGTTATAAATGTATTTTTAAGAGGTAAATTATATAATAAACTATTTAATGACTCTGAAGAAGATTATTTAAGAATATTAAAAACAAGTCCTAAAAACTTTGTTTGGGAACTAATTGATAAAATAGAAAATGAATTATATACAACTAAAGAAGAAGTAGCTAAAGATTATAATGTATCATTTATAATACCAAAATATGAAGAATATGTTTATTTACCAAACGGAAAGATAGATTTAACCCAAGAAGAAATCTTTACTATTGATAATGAAGGAGATATGTGTCTAGATGATGCCATGTCAATAAAAAGAAATAATAATGGTACATATACCTTATTTATTCATTTAGCTAATCCAACCGCTACTATACCATATGAATCAAATACAATGCATGAAGCCTTAAAAAGAAATCATACTATTTATTTATCTAATAATAGTATCCCAATATTTGATAGATATCTATCAGATAACATATTATCAATATTACCAAACAAAAATACCAATGCTCTAACAATAAAAGTAGGAGTAACACCAGATTATTCATTAGATTTAGATACCTTAGAAATAATACCTAGTATAATTAAAAATAAACATAAATTAACTTACCAAGATGCTGAAGAAATAATAACAAGTACTGGATTATTACATGACGATTTAATACTAATATCAAAAATATTTGATAAACAAGCTATTGATAATCCACGCGTTAGAGCATATCATCAAATGAAAGAAAGAATAAATAATCAAAAAGAAGTGGATAGTGAAGCACCAATAGCTCATATGATGGTAGAACAATGTAATGTTTTCGCTAATAGTACAATTCATCTAATTGATAAAAGAGAACATTTAGGACTAATAATGCCATGGCGTGTTCAAAGAGAAGAAAATATTGAATTAATAGAAAAATATTTAGAACATGGCTCTTTTGATATAAATAGTAGTGGTCTTCAGCTACTTCTAAAAAATTATATGACTAAGAGTAAGTATTCATATACCAATATAGGACATCAAGGCTTAGGAATAGATGGCTATGTAAAAATATCTAGTGCAGCTCGTCGTGCTATGGATGCATTAGCAGTCTATGTATTATATGATCTTTATATCAATAGAAGTACTGATGATTTAGATTCAAAATATTATTATTGGGAAAAAGAGATAAAATATTGGTGTGAATATGCCAATATTAAAGCAAGTGATAATATAACATTTATGGAACAATATAATTACTTAAGTAGTAAAGGAAAAATATTAGAAAGAAGGAAGTAAAATGCAGTTACCAAATATAAAAGATGCCAGAATAAGAACAAAAGAAAAAATAGAAGTATCTTATGATAAATATAAAGTACCAGAGTCTATTCACAATATAGGTCATAATAAAACCTATACTATTTTAACTTATGGATGTCAAATGAATGTCCATGATAGTGAGAATATATCAGGTATTATGGAAGACTTAGGCTATACCAAAGAAGAAAACTATGAAAAAGCAGATGTAATAATAATAAATACCTGTGCAATTAGAGAAAATGCCCAAAATAAAGTCGTAGGAATACTAGGTAGAATAAAGAAATTAAAAGAAACAAATCCTAATATCATTACCATAATTGGAGGTTGTATGCCTCAAGAAGAATCAGTATCTAATATGATAAAAGATAAATATAAATGGGTAGATATAGTACTAGGAACACATAATATATATGATATACCAACATTACTAGAAAATATAACAAAAGAGAGAAAACAAAATATTGAAGTTTACTCAGTAGAAGGAAGTATAATAGAAAACTTACCAGTAAAAAGAGATTCCAAAATAAAAGCTTGGGTAAACATTCAGTATGGTTGTGATAAATTCTGCTCATACTGTATAGTACCATATACCAGAGGTAAACAAAGAAGTAGATTACCTAAAGATATCCTAAAAGAAGTAGAAGAATTAAAAAACAAAGGTTATAAAGAAGTAACCCTTCTAGGACAAAATGTTAATGCTTATGGTAAAGACTTAGAAGAATCATATACTATGGCTAATTTACTAGAAGATGTTGCCAAAACAGGAATAGATAGAATAAGATTTGTAACATCACATCCATGGGATTTCTCTAGTGATATGATAGATATAATAGCCAAATACCCAAATATAATGCCTTATATCCATTTACCAATCCAATCAGGATCAGATAATATCCTAAAGAAAATGAATCGTAGATATACAATAGCAGAATATAAAAAATTATTCCATGAATTAAAAGATAAAATACCAAAAGTAAGTATAACTACTGATATAATCGTAGGTTTTCCAGGAGAAACAGAAGAAGACTTTGAAGAAACATTAAAAATATATAACGAATTAAAATATGATTTAGCCTATACCTTTATCTACTCTCCAAGAGAAGGAACACCTGCTGCTAAAATAAAAGATGATGTTCCACTAGAAGAGAAAGAAGAAAGATTACAAAGATTAAATAAAGTAGTAAATAAATATGCTAGAGAGAATAATGAAAAATATAAAGATAAAATAGTACCAGTTTTAATTGAAGGATACTCAGATAAAGGTGGTAAACTAATGGGTTATACCGATACAATGAAATTAGTTAATGTACTAGGAGATCCTTCTAATATAGGAAGTATTAAACAAGTACATATAACAGAAGTAAAAACATGGTCTATGGAAGGGGAAATAGTTAGTGGAAAGTAGTATAGAAGAATTATTTAATGCTATAAATAATTCTGATGAATATAAAGAATATAAACAAATAGTAGATATAATTGAAGAAGATAATGATATTAAAAACTTAATTGAAGAAATAAAAAAACTTCAAAAAGAAGCTACATATTTAGAATACCATGAAGATAATAAGTATAAGGAAATAGATAGTATTATCAAAGAGAAAACTAAAGAATTAAATAATAATTCTAAGTATCAAGAATATTTATCTAAATTAAAGAAATTTAATAATACCTTACTTGCTTCTTCTTCATTACTTGAAGATTATATAGATAGTAAAGTTAGTATTTAATTTTATTATCTTTTTTTATCCACTTCAGCCTGTAGTCTTCCGTGGTATGATAGAGCCTATTCTAGTCTCTATCATAAACAATTGTATGTATATATAAATTAAAAATAAATAGTCATATTATATTGACTATTTTTTTTACTTCTTAGGGAGTTGGAGGTTTAAGTAATGGAACTAGTCCTTGCATTTGCTTGGATTACTCTTATCACTATTGTCTATATAGATAATATGATACGTAGAAGATAGACAAAAGAAGCACCACAGGGGGGTGCTTCATGTCTAAAAACATGGAGAGAACACCTTTTGGAACTAGGTGTTACCCATTTTTATTATGGATAAATTTCTCTCTTCATATACATTGTATCAAATTTTAATGAAAATATCAATACTTTTATTTATCTTAGTTAGAAAGTACTTCACCGTGAATATAATATCTAATAATTATTCCATATATAAACTCTATAGTAGTCTATATATGTTACTATAAGACTATAAGACTTATAGTGAAAATAAATATTAAACTATTGATAAATATTTACCTTTATAGTATAATATTATTATATTAGATAAGAAGGAGATAGAGTATGGATAAGATAAAAGATTGGATTAAAAAAAATAAAGGGTTATCGGTTATATTGTTATTAGCAGTAGTATTCTTAATAGTAATAATAGTTATATTTGTAGAGTTACTAGTAGGAGGATCACATAATAAATATGGTAATAGATTGGATGGTATAGATAAAGTAAAAATAAGTGAAAAAACATATGATGGAGTAAAGAAAGAAGTTGAAGAAACAAACTTAACTGAAGAAGTAGAAACAAGACTTCAAGGTAGAATAGTTTATACTACTATTACATTAAAAAGTGATACAACAGTAGATAAAGCCAAAGAAATAGCATCAAATACATTAGATAATTATACAAATAGTGAATTAGAATATTATGATTTTTCATTCTTTTTAAAATGGAAAGGTGAAGAAAAAGATACTGTAATTACCGGTAATAAACATCATAATTTAGATACCATTACATGGACTAATAGTTAGGAGAACACTATGAAGAAGAGAAATAATAAAGTAATAGTACTAATCGTAGTAGCAGTCTTATTTGCTGTAAGTCTATTAATATTTATATTAAATTATAGTAAAGATAATTCAAGCTTTTCTATTCTAGAAAAGAAATGGATTAATGATAATACAAGTAATGTATTAGATATAAGTGTATATAATGATGTACCAGTATATGGCAAAAGTGGTAAAGGAGTAATCTTTGATTTACTAGATGACTTTACAACTACTTATGGAATAAACTTTAATAAAATATCATATTCCGTTGATAGTAGTTCCAATCTAAATAAAAATGCCTTTAGAGTATTAAATAATAATGAGAATCTAACAAATAAAGATATCTTATTATACGAAGATAATTATGTATTAGTTAGTACTGAAGAAGAAGTAATAAATAATATTAATGATATAGATAATCATACAGTAGCAGTCTTAAAAACAGATTTAAATACTGTAAGTAATGATTTATCTGAAGTAAAGAAAATATCATATTTACAAAAAGAAAATGTTAATGAACTAGAAGAAGCATTAAAAAATAAAGAAACAAATTATGTTATTGTACCATATAACATGTATATGGATTTTATTTTAAAAAATGATTTACATATTCTTTATCATTTAAGTGATATCTCTAAAAAATATGTATTAACCATAGAAAATAAAACATTCTTAGATATAATGAAAAAATATTATCTAGGTTATCAAAAAAATAAACAACAGACCTCATACAAAACAAACTTCTTAAGTGAATTCTTCTATGACAAAGAAATAACTGAAGCTGATCGTATGAGTTATAATAGTTCTTCTTATAATGTTGGATATATAACTTATATGCCATTTACTGGTAAAGAAGAAAAAGATTTAGTAGGTACTTTATCTAATTACTTAAGTGGTTTTGAAGACTTATTTGATGTAGATTTAAAAGTAAAATATTATAATAATATTGAAGAATTAAAAAAAGACTTATCAAGTGGTGAATTAGATTTAGCCTTTGCTAACTTTAATAAGAATGGTTTAAATATCGATACCATTTTAACTACTAATTTATTCGAAGAAAAATATGTTGTCTTATCCACTGAACCATTTGCTATAAATAGTATCAAAGGATTAAAAGATAAAGAAGTAATAACAGTAAAGAATACTTATATAAATGATTACTTAAATACAAATAGTATTAAGAATACTGGATATAATAATACAGATGACTTACTTAGAAATATCAAAAATAAAAGTATTGTCGTAATAGATAAAGCAACATATGATTATTATAAAACAAGAAAGTAATATATGAAGGAGTATTACCAAATAACTATAGTTTTATGATTAGAGATGTAAATAAAAATAAAATCTTTAGTGAGATGTTTACATATTATACATCTTCAGTAAATTATGATACTATAAAATATAAAGATAATACAAATTCAAAAATATATGAATTTAGTCTTTTAACAACTTTCTTATTAGCAATCTTAGTAATTCTAATAATTATCTTCTTAATATTCTCATTAAAGAATAGAGCATATTTAAATTTAAAAATAAAAGAATGGGATGATAATGTTATATATCCTCAAGCATTTGTAATAATAGATTTAAATAATATTAAAGATATTAATGATAGTCATGGTCATGAAGAAGGAGATACCATTATTAAGAAAGCTGCGAGTACATTAATTGTTAATCAAGAACCTAACACAGATATTATTAGAACTGATGGTAATGAATTTCTAGTATATATGGTAGGCTATAGTGAAAAAGATGTTATAAGTTATACCAGAAAAATATATAAAGAATTAAAAGAACTACCATATGGTTATGGAGCCGCTATCGGGTATAGCATGATTATGGATGATATCAAAACTGTAGATGATGCCATTAATGAAGCTACTATTGATATGCGAAATAAAAAGGAAAATAATAATGGATAAAATAGTAGGTAAGGTAAAAAAACAAATAGAGAAAGCTAAAATAAAAAGATACTTCAAAAAACTAATAGAGATTCTAAGTTTAAAAGAACTTAGAATCTTACCTGCTTACTTAGCCTATAGTTTCGTATTAGCAGTAGTACCAATCTTAACTATAATAGTCATAGTAGCGGGTTTCTTTTCTATATCTATTGATTCCGTAATATCTCTTCTTACAGATTTACTTCCTAGTTATGCCAGTAGAGTAGTCGTAGATGCTATCTCAGGACAAAGTTTTGACTTTAGTGTTGGATTATTAAATATAGTTACTTTCTGTATTGCTGCTAATGGTATGTATGCTATTATAAGTGCTTCTAATAGTCTATATAAAATAGAAGAAACAAATATAATTAAAGATAGACTGAGATCAATAATAATACTATTAGTCATAATAATACTTTTACTATTCTTAATCTTAGTACCTATGCTAGGAGAACAAATATTAGAATTACTTAGAAATAGTAAACCATTTACTGGTATAATAGATGAAATGATAATGATATATAATATAATAAAATGGCCTATAACATTTATAATAATATTCTTAAATATAAAATTAATATATCAAATAGCTCCATCTAAAGAAATAAAAAGTGAAGAAACCACTATTGGAGCCTTTATAACAACCTTAGGCTGGGTAGTATTTACTGCTTTCTTTGGTTATTATATTAAATACTTTGGTAGATATGACTTAGTATATGGAGGATTATCTAGTATTATAATATTATTAATATGGGTATATACATTATGTTTTATCCTAATACTAGGAATAGTAATAAATACAATGAAGTATAATAAATCATAATATAATCATAATAATATTGATAGTATTACTTAAATAAAGACAGACTACAATCATAGTAATACTATTATCTCCTTATATATGAAGTCTAAATGACTTAAGTGAGTTTAAAGCTCACTTTTTTATTTTTTAAATTATATATAAAAATAGTTTACACACCAAATATAATAAGTATGGTTGATACTTATATGAAGACAAATTGTCTTCATATAACACTAACAAGACTAATAATAATTAGGCTTGTAGTGCCAAACATAAATGTAAAGTAATAAAAAAAAGACTATATATGTAGAAAAAGATCGAAAAAGATGATATAATGTATAAGAGGTAGAATGTATGAAAAAAGTATTATTAACATTAACAATCTTTTTATCTTTAATAGGAGTAGTATCCGCTAGTAGTACAGGAACAGTATACTGTCCAGATAATGATGAACCAGTAAACCTAAGACCAAGTGTTACAAGCCCCGCTAATAACTCATTAGTTTGTAATAGTACAGTTGAAGTATTAGATACCAATGCCGGTACAAATCCAAGTTCCGGTTGTACAACATCGTTCTATAAAGTAAGACAAGGAGTATTAACAGGCTATGCCTGTGGGGACTTTATAAAATTAAATACACCAAGTACTACTGAAAAAGGAAAAGTATTATGTATCGAAGATACTTCTCCATTAGGAGTCTATTCTGATTTAAGTAGAAAAAACAAAATAACTGGTTTAAGTTGTGATACTGAAGTAGAAGTATTAGATAAAAATGCAGGTAAAGATGGTAAAGGAACATGTCCTACTAGTTTATATAAAGTAAAGTATGGAAATACAACAGGCTATGTATGTGGTAAATATATAGGTTCTTCTGATAGCAATATTAATCTAGATACAACAGATTTAAAAGAATATCGAACTAACCTAAAAAAGAGTGGTTTCCCAGAAAGCTATTTAGATGACTTAGTAAAGTTGCATGCCCTATATCCCAAATGGAAATTTATTCCATTTAATACTAATCTAGATTTTAATTATATCGTTAATCTAGAACATAAATCATCAGGACGAAGTCTAATCGAAGACTATTATGGTAATCTAGATGGCTTAAAATCAACAGCTAGTTGGTCATATAACTATTTCACTAATGTCTTTAGTACCAACTTTACTGGAGGAGGTTCTAGATGGTATGCCGCAAGTACTAGTACTATAGCATATTATATAGATCCAAGAAACTTCTTTAATGAAAGAAATATCTTTATGTTTGAAGACTTATCATATAACCCATCATTCCATACTAGAGAAGGAATAGAAAATATGTTAAAAGGAACTTTCATGAGTGGTAAGACTGCTAGTAGCGATGGTAAGACTTATGTAGATGCCTTCATAGAAGCTGCTAATACTTATCATATAAGTCCATATGTATTAATATCAAGAGTAATTCAAGAAGTAGGAGCGTCAGGAAGCACTATCGTAAGTGGTACAGTAGCAGGTTATGAAGGCTATTATAACTTCTATAACATTGGAGCCACTGCCGCAGGTGGAGATAAAAATCAAACCATTATCAATGGTCTAATATATGCCAAAAACCAAGGCTGGAATAGCCCATATAAAGCCGTAGTAGGAGGGGCATCCTTCCTAAGTAATAACTATGTAAATGTTGGACAAAAAACAGAATACTTACAAAAATGGGATTTAATAGGACCATCATATGCTGATCATCAGTATATGCAAAATATCCAAGCCCCATATTCTCAAAGCTATAAAACATATAATGGCTATAATAGTACTAACCTGCTAAATAGTAGCTTTGCCTTCTATATACCAATATTTAATAATATGCCCGATAAAGTTGCTTTCCCAAATACAGGAAATCCTAATAACTATTTATCTAGCCTAACAGTAAACAAAACAAGACTATTTAGTAGTCCTACTAATGACACTAACTTCAGTATTGAAGTAGAAAGTGATGTCTCATCAGTAACAGTAGATGCAACCAAAGTCTATAATGGTGCTACTATAAGTGGTTTAGGAACAGTAGCCCTAAATAGTGAGAAGACCAATATAAACTTAACAGTAACCGCCGCTAACGGTGATACTAGAAAATATACCATTAATGTAACAAGAAAGAAAGCTCCAGAACCAACTCCTGATCCAAAGCCAACTCCTGATCCTGGAGATAATACCAAAGTAACAACTAAAGAAGTACTAGATAAAGCTGGTATCAAATATAAAGATAACTACCTATATGGTTTTACCTTAGGTAAAGATATCAATGATACCATTAGTAAATTAAAGAGTACTAACTTAGAAATAACCATAACATCATCAAAAGAATCAGGTCTAATAGCTAGTGGAGATAAAATAAAAATAAAAACCAATAGTGAAGAAAAAGAATATATAGTAATAATCTATGGTGATGTAAATGGTGATGGTAAAATATCATCAGCAGACTATATCAAAATAAAAAATCATATCATGGAAACAAATAAATTAACTGATCTAGAAAAAGAATATGCTGATGCCAATAAAGATGGAAAAGTCTCATCAGCAGACTATATCGCTATAAAAAATCATATAATGGAAGTAAGTAAAATAATTCAGTAGGAGGAAATATGAAAAAAGTAGTAAAATATTTAAGTATAATAATATGTACATTCATAATATCAATAAGTTATGTAAAGGCCGCTAGTTACGATGTATCAGTAACAAGTAATACCGTAACCGTAGGAAATAGTATAACCCTAACCATAAAAGGAAATGATTTAGCAGGTAAATTTACCTTATCATCCTCTAATTCAGGTGTTGCATCACTATCTGGTAGTAGTCTTTGGATAGATAATGATAGCAAGAGTGTAACCATATCGACAAGTAATGCCGGAACTGCCGTAATAACAATTACTCCAACTGATGTAACATCTTATGATGGCAATACCATAACCGGAAATAAAACCGTAACCATAACCGTAAATAGTAAACCAACATCAAACCCTAGTAATGGTGGTAATAAAACCGGAACAACAACTACTCCTAAACCAACCAAAAAAAAGAGTAGTAATAACAACTTGTCTAGTCTAACTATCGAAGACTATAACCTAGATAAAGAATTCAAAAAAGAAGTAACAGAATACTCTGTAGTAGTAGAAAATGATGTCAAAAAAATAAAAATAAATGCCCAATTAGATGACTCTAGTGCCAAAGTAGAAGGAACCGGCGAAGTAGAAGTAAAAGAAGGCAATAACAAAATAGAAATAAAAGTAACCGCCGAAGATGGAAGTACTAAGACTTATGTTATCAATGTAACCGTAAAAGAACTAAATCCTGTTGAAGTAACAATAGGCAAAAAGAAATACACTATCGTAAGAAAAGAAGACGAAAACATAACTATACCAAGTAATTATGAAAAATCCACTATCACAATAGGAGAAGAAGAAGTACTATGTTATAAAAATAGTAAAACCAAAAATATCTTAGTTCTATTAAAAGATGAAAAAGGAAATACCAAACTATATAGCTATAATGAAAAGACTAAAAAATATACCATATATAATAGCCTATCAGTCGGAGATATTACCTTTAATATAATAGATATGCCTAGTAATCTAGTACCAAAAGGCTATAGCAAAGTATCATTTACTTATGACAATAGCAAACTAGAAGGATACCAATTAATAGAAAAAAATAAAACATATGCCGCTGACGACAAAGTAAAAGGAAGTGACTTCTACTTATTCTATGCCATAAACGAAAAGACAGGAGAAAAAGCTTTATATGTCTATGATAAACTAGAAGGAACAATCCAAAGATTTAATAGTGACTTAGTAAATGCCTACAAAGACGAAAACAATAAATACTTCATGTATATGTTAATATCCTTAGGTTTACTCGCAGTATCAATAATTACACTAGCAATAGTCCTAATAAAACAAAAAAAACATAAAACCAAATTTGCTTAATATAATATAGTATCATTATATATAATGACAGAGAGAAATATGAGGATTCATGTTTCTTTCTTTTTCTTTCATATTTTATATATAAGATAATATAATTAATTAGAAAGAAGAGGAATAAATATGATAAATAAGAAGAATTTATGGTTTTTAACATTATTTAGTTTAGTATTAGTATTATCTATCTACTATGTAACAATGCCTAATGAAATATTTGATAAAAATATCAAAGAGACTACTACTGATAATAGTACTACCAAAGTAGAAGAAACAAGCATAATATCAGCCCTAAAAGTAGAAGATGATAATAATGTCATGGATAAGATAAATAGTCTAAAAGAAAAATTAACTAGTACTGATATAAGTACAGAAGAAAAAAATAGTGTCTTTGAAGAATTAAAATTATTAAATAAAAATTCTTCTAAAGAAGAAACAATAGAATTAAAAATAAAAGAATTATGTAATTGTGAAAACTTTGTAAAAATAGATGGTGATAATATAAGAGTAGTATTAGATAGTAAAGATTCAAATACTAGTAATGCTAATAATATTATGCGTTTAGTCCAAAATGAATTTGAAGATAAGATGTATATCTCTGTTAAATATAATTAGTAGATGCCTCTAAAGCCTCAGGTCTTTAGAGGTATTTTTATGCCTAAGGTCATAAAAATAATCAAAAATTATCACAAATGGAGGTAAAAATCAAAAATAAAAGTGTATTAATGTATGAGGAGGTAATAAAATGACTTAAAACTATTCGATAATAAATTTAAAAAAGAATAAAAAATAATAGATATTTTCATCTGATTTAAAGAAAATTTATGTATATTATTCAATTGCGACAACAATGTTGTCGCAATTGATATAATTACCTATCTAAGTTAATAAAATAATCATGAGTAAAGATAAAAAGCAAATAAATTCAAGAAAGAGAGTGGTATGATTGAAAAACAAGATTGAAATAATAAACAATATAGAAGTAGAAAATCTGTATAATGATATAAAATTATTAGTGGAAGAAAGTAAAAGAAAAGTGTATAAAATGGTAAATACAGAAATGATTAATTTATATTGGAGTATTGGTAAAATGATTGTTGATAAACAAGGAGAAGCAGAAAAAGCAAAATATAAAGACTATATTATACAAGAATTATCAATGAGATTAACTTCTAAATTTGGAAAAGGTTTTTCTAAGAGAAATCTTGAGAGAATGAGGAAGTTTTATATATGTTATCCAATTGCGACAACAATGTTGTCGCAATTGACATGGTCACATTATTTAGAATTAATAAAAATAGATGATGAAGACAAGAGAAATTTTTATATGCACGAATGCATTAATTCAAGTTGGAATGTAAGAGAATTACAAAGACAAAGGGAAACACTGTTATATGAAAGGATAATAATAAGCAAAGATAAAAACAAAGTTAAAGAATTACCTTTGAAAGGTAACAAAATATACGAAAATAAAGATATAATTAAAGATCCATTTGTTTTGGAGTTTCTTGATATAAAAGAAAATACCAATTACTTAGAATCAGATTTAGAAAAAAATATTTTAAATCATTTAAAGGAATTTCTATTAGAACTTGGAAAAGGTTTTACTTATGTAGGAAATCAAGTAAGGATTACTCTAGATACAGAACATTTTTATCCGGATTTAGTATTTTATAACAGAATACTTAAATGCTTTGTAATCATCGATTTAAAAATAGGCAAGGTCACCCATAAAGATATAGGTCAAATGCAAATGTATGTAAATTATTATGATAGAGATATTAAATCAAATGATGAAAATAGAACGATAGGAATACTATTGTCTACTGACAAAAATGAAACAATAGTAAAATATACATTACCAGAAGATAACAAAACAATATTTTCATCAGAGTTTAGATTAACTATTCCAACAGAGCAAGAACTTATTGATGTGATTGAAGATGAAAAGAAAAATCTGGATTTAATATAATCCTTACTATAATTCTAATGAAAATATTTTAAC
>ERZ1503982.223-NODE-223-length-17715-cov-5.253001_pt1 | contig 17715 bp, 10 predicted proteins | sample MGYA00572095_ERZ1503982 | MGnify/ENA primary metagenome ERZ1503982 (study PRJEB39906, sample SAMEA3182062) | gut metagenome | biome: human; feature: gut; material: Stool; isolation source: human stools | place: Canada | collected 2013-01-14 ...
ATATATTATTATATAATAAGGTACGCGGGGGACCATGCAAAAAAACAGCTGTTAACTGTTAACCCTGTTAACCCCCCAATGAAAAGTTGATAGTTTATAGTTGATAGGGCGTAGCCGTTTGCAAGATAGCTATAAACTTTCAACTATAAACTAACCGAAGTTAAATATAATATTCTGCCGAATCAACCAAACCGGCTCTCAGCGCATATTTCGTAGCCTCGTGAACGTTGTTTACGCCCAACTTGCGGAAGATGTTCTTGCGGTGGGTATTGACTGTATGGAAGCTGGAAAAGCGCTTCTCGGCTATTTCTTTCGTCGTCATTCCCAGCGCAATGTCCTTCAGAATCTCTGTCTCGGTCTTGGTGAGGTTGATTTTCTCCTGCTCCTCTTGTTTCGGAGCCAGAAGTACCTCCATCATGCGCTGGCAGACAAAACGGTTGCTTGCCACACAAAAACGTATCGCCTCCTTGAGTTCCATTAGCGAACACTCCTTCAGCAATACGCTGAACTGCGTACTGCTGGCGATGAGAATCTTAACGAAATCGGTACTTAAATCCTCACTGAACAGTAGCCAGCGCGTGTATGGGAAACGCTGGTTTAAAATAAGTAACTCGGCAGCATCATTGATGTCGAAAAGGGTGTAGTCGAGTATTACGACCGTATCCTCATTCTCCCTTAAGGTAAGCAGCAGGTCTGCCTTGTCTTCGACAGTTTGGGTTTCCAATCCCTCCATCTTACTGATCACATAGTTCAATCCGGCTCTTGTGATGTCCTGTTTGTCTGCTAATAGAATCTTCATTGTGTTTACTCTCTTATGGTTTTTGTATATGTATGTAGATGCCTTGATGCAATAAAAATACTGCATCAAGGCATCTTTTTTTCTTATTAGAATGACATGAGGAAGCCCATACGGATGCCCCATTTTGAGATGTTTGCATGGTCATAATAGTTGAGGCGGCGAACATAATCGATTCCGAAGAACTTGAAGATGTTGTGCACGCCGGCTACAAACTCCCAGTATGGCGTCTTGCCAAAGGTATAGGAGTTGGTAGGGAACTTGAAGAGTTTCTCATCATTGATGTTCTTGCTCGGGTCGTTCTTGCTGGTCAAATCGCCCCAAACACCCTTGATGGCTATATATTCACGCCACTTCAGCTTCTTGATGAGCGGAATGCGGTTGAGCAGCTTGCCGTTCATATCCCAGGCTACTGACCAGAACAGCTGGCGGTCGCTCAGGAACTCCCAGTCCTTCATCATGCTCATGGTTGCCTCCTGCTCGAAGAGGGAGAGGTTGACCGGTGGCTGGATGAGCATGGTGAAAGGCACTTTGCTCCACTGCGCCTTGCCCACGATGTTGAAATCCATATAGCCGAAGCTTCCCAGCCACTGGCGCTTGTAAATGCCCAGCGTGGTGAGGTTGCTCTGATACTGGCCGCCCATGAATCCGTCTAAGCCCATGGTGTGGCGAAGCGAGATTTCAGGACTGTCGAGGTTGATAGGCAGGCGCTGCTGCTTGGTGTTGACATAGGTGACCCCCGGGTTGTAATTTAAGCCTACACTTGCCTCTGTGGTGCGTATCTTGCGTATTTCCTCGCCGTCACTCACCCTGTAGTAGTGGAGATTGCCCACGGTGCGATTGCTCTGCCAGCGGAGGCTGGTGTCGAAGCGGAATCCCCAGTCGGTTTCGTAGGTGAAGGTCACCTTCTGGCGGTGATACTGATACATCTGGTCCTGCGTAGTGGCACGGAGGGTCATGAAGAAGTTGTCCTTGTTGTGCAGCAGGTTATCATCGGATGGAGATGTAATATCATGCCCCAACTCGAAGGTAAGTTTGCGCATAGGGAACTCGAACGGACTGTTCTTCTTCTTGTTGAACGAATAGGTGAGCACATGGCCGTAATACCACTTGTTGCTCTTCAGACCGTAGGCGCCGTAACCATCCCAGAAGAAGTGAGGGTTGAGGGCTGCCATCGTTCTGCCCGCCAGGCGCAGGCGCACACCGTCTACGTAGTTGTTGGAGAGGAACGTGTTGATAGGTCCCAGGTCGAAGAGGCTGCGGCGGTCGTTGATGATGCTGTCTCTTTCAACACCCAGACTGTCTTTCACCGTTACCTTCTTGCCCTTGGTATGAGCCACTTCCACATAGTTCTCCATCAAGGCTCTCACACCGAAGATGATGTATTTGAATCCCTTGGAGTTCTCCATGCGGTGGATAAAGCTGTCCATCGACGATTCGCTCTTCGTGAGGTCCACCTGCCGGTATTTGTTCCAGTAAGCCTCATCGCGGTTCATCGCATCCATATCGTGCCTGATCTTCGCCTTGCCCTTGAAGAGCTGCTTCGGCAAGGCATCGAAGGCATAATTGGTGATTCGCGTATTTCGCACCACCAGCAGGTCCTGAAGGAGCTTGTTAACGTGCAGTTCGGCTATCATATCGTCTTTAGAGAGCACCCACTCGCCGTTGTCGAGCTTGGTGTACTCCTGTTCAATCTTCATGTCAGTAACCCAGTTTACATCGCTGTTGTGAGGCATGTAGAGGTTACATTTCTTCACGTGCAGGCTGCTGTCGGCAAGCACATAGAGTTCACCTCGGAATCCGAAGTCCTGGCTGTTGGCTGGGATAAACTGCAGATGGTAGCACAGGTCTCTTTCCACATACACCGTATCTTCGATGTAGTAATGGTAGAAGCTGATGGCTGTTCTGCCGATGGGAGATGGGAAGGGAAACTGCAGCAGGCGCACGTAATCATCGTAGATGTCTACATCGGTGAACACCTCTTTCAGGGCGGTGTTGAGAATCTCTCCGGTCTGGATTACCTGTCCGATTCCATTGCTCTGCTGACCCTTGATGATGTCCTTTTCGGTCTTCGGATCTTTGCGGTAAATATGCTGTGAAACCGTCTCGTCGATGCTGACAGGCAGAGTGAGCTTTCCGTTGTATGGAGAGGTTTCTACCTGGTCGAGGAGATACTGGCGGCGCTGGAAGAACTTGCTCTCCAACTGTTCTTTCTTCAGGTCGTTGAGCGCGAGTGTAATCTTCTGATACTTATCATATTGCACATAGTCGTGGTTGCTCAGGTCGCTCTTTTTCTTGGCAGCAATCACGCGCCGCATCAGTTCTACGGCAGGATTATTCTTACGCTTGTAGCGGCCTTTTTTCGATTTTACCACCACTTCGGTAAGTTTGTGCGTATCGTCTTTCAGTTTGATTTCCAGAAAGTTGGTCTTTTCGTCAACCTTCACCGATGTGCTCTTGTAGCTCAGTGCGCTTACGGTGAGCATGAGTCCCGGCTTCTTATCAATGGTAAACTTACCTTCTCCGTTACTTGAAACCGCGATTTTATGTCCTTTGTATTGCACGCTTGCATACGGTACGGCAAAACCGTCGTCATCTATGACACGGCCTGTTATCTTCTGCTGAGCCATCATCTGAAGCGTAGAAATCATCAGAAGGATGACTGTAAAATACAACTTTTTAATACCTTTCATTTTTTATACCTTATTATATATAGGGGCTCTCCGCCCATGATTTAATGCTTTCAGGATGCAAAGTTATAACATTATTCGTAAATAGACGCAAAAACCTATTCATTATTTCAGTTTTTTATGAGATTTTCAGAAAAAGGCTTCCTTGCAGTTCCTTCTGCTGCCTGTTCTTGCTCTTCGCCGTGCGAGCCTGAGTGGTATAAAACTCCTTCATATTGCTCTATTTCACCTGTTTATCTGCCAATATCTGATGAAATTCCGAAAAATAACAGAAAACTATTTGGTTAATTTAATTTTTTAGCGTAATTTTGCACACTGAAATTTAAAGAAGAAACGCCCTTCTGCGGGCTTATTAAACATTAAGAGAATGAATAACAAGGGAAATCTTACCGACGAGCGGCCTCCACTGCTGCCCGTCATCATAGGCACCGGTTTCGGCAGTGGCTTCTGGCCTTGGGGACCGGGAACGGCTGGCTCTGTATTGGCAACCCTCATCTGGGCAGCCCTGGCTTACGGACTCGGTATTACGGGCGAGAGCTTGCAGAGTATCACCTTCTTTCTCGTCATTGTTTCCACTATTCTGGGCACTTGGGCAACAGCGCAGTTGCAGCCTTACTGGGGCGAGGATCCCAGCCGTGTGGTCATCGATGAGATGGCTGGCGTGTGGATTCCCCTGTCGTTGCTGACTCCGCTTACGGCACAGGGCGAAGTGAAAGATGCCTGGTGGTGGGCATTGGTGGCACTTGTTCTCTTCCGCTTCTTTGATATGGTGAAACCGCTGGGCATCAAGAAACTGGATAACAGGCAGGGCGCCTTCTATGTGATGGCTGATGATCTGCTGGGCGGCTTCTATGCAGCCGTTTCTTTAATCATCATCAAAATCATACTGGTTTCGGCAGGAATCATCTAGTCTGGCATTTCTTAAAGAAACAAATTCTTAAACAGACATTTCTTAAACAGACAATAAAAAATAGATAAAAATATGAATTATAGAGATTTCTTACAAAAAGTTATCTATGCCATCATCAATCCACTTATCAAGGGGATGATAGCAGTAGGTATTACTCCTAACATTGTTACCTTCGTAGGATTCCTGGGCAATATTGTGGCAGCCGGTTTCTTCCTCGATGCTGCATGGATGCTCGGAACTGAACAGGCTGATTATGCATCTTGTATGGTTACTGTAGGATGGGGTGGATTCATCATCCTTGCAGCCGGTCTCTTCGATATGATGGATGGCCGATTGGCACGTATGAGCGGCAAAAGCAGTCTCTTCGGTGCACTCTGGGATTCTACACTCGACCGCTACAGCGAGCTGGTAAGTCTCTTTGGCATCTGCCTCATCTTCGTACGTATGCAGGGCGATATGACCTGGTTCTGGATGGGCGTAGTCACCTTTGCTGCGATGATCGGTTCTGTGATGGTAAGTTATGTCCGTGCCCGTGCTGAGGGTTTGGATATTGAGTGCAAAGTAGGTTTCATGCAGCGTCCTGAGCGCGTTGTCGTTACCGCTGTTACTGCGATGATTACCGGCTTTACAGGCAATATCTGGTGGCTGGCTGGCGGCATGATTCTGATTGCCGTTCTGGCAAACATCACCGCTTTCTGGCGCATCTGGCATTGTTATGTTGTGATGAACGCTCATAAATAATAAACTCAAGTTCTATCAATAAAAAGTAGAAAAAAGTGTTTAGTATCTATCTGATTATCCTCCTGGCGGTACTCGCAGCCTGGAAGAAGACACGCCGTTTTGCCTTCTATTTTCTGCCTTGGTTCCTCTTTGGAATCATCTACGATTCGATGCGCCTTTATCCTAACTATATGGTGAACGATATTGACGTGACGAATCTCTATCATGCAGAAAAGTCGCTCTTCGGCATTGCTGCTTCATCCAGCGCAGAACTGCAGGCTGTAGCCGACCATAGCCAGCTGATGATTCCGGGCGAATACTTCAAGGTTCACCATTGCGGTTTTGCCGATTTCTGGGCAGGCATCTTCTATCTCTGCTGGGTTCCGGTGCCTATCGCCTTTGCCCTTTATCTGTATCTTACGAAACAGCTTAACTGGTTCAGACGTTTCTCCTGGGCTTTCCTGCTGGTGAATGTCATCGGCTTCATCGGCTATTACATCTATCCGGCTGCTCCGCCCTGGTATGCGATGAACTATGGCTTCAAGGCTGTGCTCAATACACCGGGCAATGTGGCTGGTCTGGGCAGATGGGACGCAATGACCGGACTGCACGTGTTTCACGGACTCTACGGCAAGAATGCCAATGTCTTTGCTGCCGTGCCTAGTCTGCATGCTGCCTATATGTTCCTCACCACGATTTATGCTGTGATGAGCCGTAAACGCTGGTATACGGTGGTGCTCTTCGCCTGCATCTGTCTGGGAATCTGGTGGACGGCAGTCTATTCCGGTCATCATTATATCATCGATGTCATGTTGGGTATTCTTACTACGATAGTAGGCGTACTGCTAATGGAATCCAAGAGAATATGGGCAAGATTAAAGAAGAACTCGTAACCTTCGGCAAGGCGGAACTGACCGCCTCCTGCGCCTCAGTGGTAGACTTCGGACTGGCATTCTTCCTCTCAGATATCATCGGCATTTATTACGGACTTGCCAATGCGCTGGGAGTGATAAGTGGCGGCATTACCAACTGCATACTGAATTACCGTTATGTGTTCGGCGATTCCAAGAGCAAGAAAAAGAGTGTAGCCTGGCGCTATTTTATCATCTGGGGCATCAGCTGGATGCTCAATTCGGGCGGCACCATCGCCCTGACCGAATTTCTGAATGCGCACGAACATATTCAGCTGCATTATATGATTCCGAAGAGTATTGTATCTCTGCTGGTAGCGATATTCGTTAACTATCCCGGACAGAAGAAATTTGTTTTTAAGCAGTAATAACCATATCAGATGGGGGCAGTATTCAGTATGTGCCCTCATCTTTTTTTTGTATCCTTATCAGGTAATCTGTTGACATCGGGACATAAAAAAAAGAGTTTGGATTGTCTCCCGACATTCCAAACCCACGCTTGTTTCTAACTAACTTATTATCAACTATTCATTACTTTTCAGTTTGCAAAAATACGAGTTTTTTTCTTATAAAATAAATTTTTTCAGAAAAATAATAACGTAAACGTTTGCGTTTTCGGAAGAAATTGTTATCTTTGCAGAGAATTCACTAACTTTGCAGTCGGAAAGACAAAATATGCAGAATTTGTGGATACAAAAATGTATGTCTATAAAGCGTAAACTAACAAATGAAACAACGAAGAACATCTTTGAAAGACCTCGCCGATCAACTTGGCGTCAGCATAGCAACTGTATCTAGAGCCCTGCGAAACAGCCATGAAGTGGGTGAGGAGATGACTCAAAAGGTGAAAAGCCTTGCCAAGGAGCTCAATTATCGACCAAACCCCTTTGCACAGAGCCTCAGAAAAGAAGCACCTAGGGTGATTGGTGTAATTGTGCCAAACCTGGTGACTCATTATTATGCTGCCGTGCTGGATGGTATAGAAGATTATGCCGTAAGAAATGGCTACTCGGTGATCAGCGCCAATAGCCACGAGAATACAGAACACGAGAAGAGAGCGGTAGAAAACTTCCTGAATATGCATGTGGAAGGCATCATCGCCTGCCTGGCACAGGATACGGTCGACTATTCTCACTTCGAGCAGTTGCATAAGATGGGAGTTCCATTGGTGTTCTTTGCCCGTTGTTGCTTAGAAGATAAGTTCTCCCAGGTAGTAGGCAATGGTGATGTTGCCGCCCAGGAGGCTACCCAGCATATGATAGATACCCTGTCTCTTATACACATCTCCTCGTCGGCAGCGTCAGATGTGTATAAGAGACAGGCATATGATAGATACCGGTTCGCGCCGCATCGCCTTCATCGGCGGTCCAAACCATCTTGATATGGTGCGCCGCAGAAAACACGGTTATCTGGAGGCGCTCAGAGAGAACCGCATTCCTATCGACCGCGACCTCGTGGTTTGCGACAGAATCGATTTCGATGTGGCCCGAAACGCTACCCTCCGTCTCCTCGAAAAGGAGGACAGACCTGATGCCATCCTCGCCTTTAACGACATAATCACCTATGCCGCCTTCGATGCTATCAAGGAAAAAGGGCTCCGAATACCAGAGGATGTTGCTATCATCGGTTTTACCGATGGTGATACTGCTGCCTTCGTTACGCCGAAACTCTCGGCTATCATGGACAAGGCACACGAACAGGGAACCACAGCCTGCGATCTTCTCATGAGAAGTATCAATGGTGATGAAAAAATCTACAAGAAAGTGGTACCGATGATACTGAAAATACGCGAAAGTTCTGAAAAAAACGACGTGAAATAAAACCTATTATAGAAATAATTCCTATATTATAGAACTGTAAATAAAACCTACGATTATGATGATAAAAAAACAAAACTACTTGAAACATGCCATCGTGCTGTTTCTGCTCTTGCTGCTCATGCAGCCGGAGAGGGCATGGGCTGCCTATGAAAACGTAGAATTCAGCAGCCTCACCAATCATGATGGACTTACGAACAGTCAGGTGGGTGCCATCCTCAAGGACACCAGAGGCTACATCTGGTTCGGTACCCAGTCGGGACTGTGCCGCTTTGACGGCTTCCGTATGAAAACTTTCTATTATAGCAACACTGATGGTAAGTCGCTGCCTAACAATTCGGTAGATGAACTTCAGCAAGACTATGATGGAAATATCTGGGTGCATACCTCTGTGGGTTACAGCATCTACAAATATGATGAAGAGCAGTTTGAGCGCAAACCGGAAGAATGGCTCAAAAACATCCATGTGCAGGGACCTCCTTATAAACTCCTGATAGATAAGGATAAGAACATGTGGATAGCTGTCTACGGACAGGGACTCTTCTTTCATAATGCCAAGACCAAAAATACTTATCTTTTTAAATTTACCAAAAAGGCTCAGCCGGGCTGTCTGAAAGAGGGAAATATCAGTAAAATAACCGAGGTTGACGGCGATGCGCTCATTACCTATAATGATGGTACAATCTGCCGTGTCAACGGACAGAAACAGAAGGTTCTCTGGTACAATTCCTTCCTTGCCACCCATAAAGCTGCCGGTGATAATGGTGCCTATACTTTCTATGATGGTATAGGTGGTTTCTGGGTTTCAGTAAGTAGTGCCAATTACGTGTATCAGTCTAAGACCGGGAAATGGACCGATGCACGTTCTTATATTGAGAACATGGGCATTCATATTCCTTGCCCAACCCGTATTCTGATGCGTGATATTGCCCGCGATAAGGCAGGCAATCTCTGGGTGGCTTCCGACCATAACGGTCTCTTCTTTGTTGATTTCAAACGCAAAATCTGCCGTCAGTATGTTCATTCCGAAGCAAAGGGAAGTATCGTTGACAATTCCCTGCAGAAGGTTTATGTGGATGATGAGGGGGCTATCTGGGTAGGTAGTTACAAGAACGGTGTGGCTTATTATTCGCCTGACGCTCAGAAATTCACTACTATTCCGCTTGGTGATGTGTGTACAATCACACAGGATCTGAATGGTAATCTCTGGTGCGGAACCAATGATAGCGGAATTGTATGCTATAGTCCGCTTACCGGACAGAGCTGGCGATTCTCACAGGCTGAAACCGGTCTGGCTTCGGATATTATCGTCAGCAGCGTAACCATGAGTGATGGTACGATGTATTTCGGAACCTTCAATGGTGGACTTGCCCAATATAAAAACGGCAGATGGAAGAGTTTTCAGGCAGCTCCTGGCGGACTTGCCAATAACAGCGTCTGGTGTCTTGCCGAAGATCCGTATCATCGCCTGATTATCGGAACCTTGGGCTCAGGCTTCCAGATTTATAATCCTGAAAGCGGTAAGTTTACAACCTACAATGTTCAGAATTCAGGTATTACCAGCGATTTTATCAACTCGCTCTTCCTGCCGAATAAAGATGAAATTCTGATAGGTCATTCGCAGAACTATTCTATCTTTAATTTCGGAACCCGAAAGGTAACCAATGTGAATACAACCAAGGACGGACAGCCTTTCCCGAGTCCTTCCCTGAATTACATGATGAAGGATAGCCGAGGCATCTTGTGGATGGCTTCGCCTGCGGGCGTCACCATGTATGATGAGGCTTCAGGACAGTTGGAGTCAATCAATGACCTCAATGGTACGCAGGGCACGGTAGGCTGTATGGTGCTCGAAGATAAGCAGCATAACATCTGGCTGGTTTCTGAATTTATCGTTACCCGTGTTACGCTGACCAAGAACAACCAGGGCAAATGGGACATTACGATGATCAGCTTCAATTCGCTCGATGGCTTGCAGAGCCGCCAGTTTAACCAGCGTTCTGCCTGTCTGATGAGAAATGGAGCCATCGCCATCGGTGGACAGGATGGTATTAATATCATCAATCCTGCCAAGATTCTTCCTGCCCAGAAACATGCACATGTCTTGTTCAGCGGTTTCGTACTCTTCGATCATCCGCTGAAGGCAGGTGAGGAGTTTGAGGGAAGAGTGCCTCTGGAAAAATCGCTCGATACTCATCCTGAACTGGATCTCAGCTATAAAGACAAGGCGTTTACCATACAGTTTGCTTCCGACCAGGTAAGTATTCCTGCCCGTTGCCGTTTCCTCTATCGTATGAAGGGACTTGATGACAAATGGATGCTGACACCTGAGGGACGTCCGGAGGCTACCTTTACCAATCTCTCTTCAGGCAGCTATGTTCTGGAGGCAAAGGTGGTGAATGCTGATGGTAGTGTGAGCGAAGAGGTGAGCACGCTGAAGATTTATATTCATCCGCCTTTCTATCTCTCTATATGGGCGTTTATTGTATATATTATATTAATAGGTGTAGCTTTCTATCTCTACCGTAAACGCATGCTCGAAAAGCAGCGGGTAAAATTCGAACTCCAGAGCAAGGAAGACAGTATCAAGAAGACCAAGGAGTTGAATGAACTCAAACTCAACTTCTTCACCAATGTGAGCCACGAACTCCGTACTCCGCTCACCTTGATTATCTCGCCGCTGGTCAATATGATTAGAGAAGAAAGAGATGAAAGTAAACGCAGAAAGCTGGAGATGATTCATCGCAATGCTACCCGTTTGCTCAATCTGGTAAACCAGATTCTCGACTTCCGCAAGATAGACCAGAACAAGGAGAAACTTACCCTGTCGCATATCGACATCGTGAGCTTCGTTGACAATATCTGTACTTCGTTCCGTACTTTGGCAAACAGCAAAGTAACGCTTGCCTTCGATTCTACGGTGCCTAGTCTGCAGATGTCGTTTGATGCTGATAAGGTAGGAAAAATCGTGAACAACCTCTTGAGCAATGCTTACAAGTTTACGCCAGATGGAGGATTTATCACCGTTTCTCTGAGTGTTGCACTCCGCCAGCGTGTAGGAGACAAGGATTCGGATATGCTCCGCATCTCAGTATCTGATACTGGCAAGGGCATCAGCGATAAGGAGAAGGAACATGTGTTTGAGCGTTTCTATCAGGTCAATGGTACTGAAATGCAGCCGCAGGGCGGTAGCGGAATAGGTTTGAACCTGGTAAAGAAGTTTGCCGAACTGCATGGCGGTAAAGTAGATGTTACAGATAATCCAAGCGGAGGAGCCATCTTTATGGTAGACCTTCCGATAGAGAGCAGTACCACCTCCAATTCTACGGCACATCTCGGTTCCTTGCGAGCAGCACCTATCATAACCACGGTGCATCAGGCTACTGATGAGGATCCGGATGCAGGTAAGAACGTTCTCTACGGAATGAGTAAACGTGCGCATCAGCCTGGAGAATCGATGATCAAGAAGCCGGTAGTGCTCCTCGTTGACGACAGTGAGGACTTCCGTGAGTTTATGAACGAAGTATTGACAGACTATACGGTTGTTGAGGCTGTCAATGGTCAGGATGCCTGGAACAAGATCATCGACCGTCGTCCTGACATCATCCTGAGCGATGTGATGATGCCTGTGATGGATGGTAACGAACTCTGCCGGATGTGTAAGGACAATGACGAAACAACAGCCATACCTTTCATCATGCTCTCGGCCCGTATGGGAGATGAGCAACGCAAGGAAAGTCTGAAGTGTGGTGCTGACGAGTATATTGCCAAACCATTCGATATTGATATGTTGAATCTCTGTATTCTGAACCTCTTGAAGAAACGCAAGAATGTGAGCACAGAATATGTAATAACAGAGGCCGACCGCAAATTTATAGATGAGGTGAATGCTTATATCCGCGATCATATGAGCAATCCTGAAACATCGGTAGAATCGCTCAGTACTCATCTTTGCATTTCACGCGTACAATTATATAAGCGCATGATTTCGCTGACGGGTATTACACCTTCTGAGTATCTCAGAACCAAGCGTATCAAATTTGCAGAGCATCTGCTGCGCTCGGGCGACTTGAACATCAGTGAAATAGCCTATAAGGTGGGATTCAATAATCCACGTTATTTCACTAAATACTTCCAAGACGCGTATGGCGTTACGCCGTCTCAATATCGTAAGAATCTGTCAGAATCAGAGTAGTTTACGCTTCTAGTTAACATTTTATACACATACTGATAACATTTGCGCACAAAGATACGGGAAATTTCTCGTATCTTTGCCGCAAATTTTTAAACTTTCCTTTAAACATATAAAATGAGACTAACTAAAACATTATTGATTTCAGCAGTGCTGCTGATGAGTGCCACAGGTATGCAGGCAGCAGGTTTCAACCAGAAGGGTAATTATCTCACTGTTCAGTTGAAGCAACACCAGAATTTTGGTCCTAGTCAGATTCGCCTCCAGGTGGTGAGCGATAAGATTATCCGTGTTCAGGCTACAGCCGAACAGAGTTTCCGTAATAAACAGAGTCTGATAATAGTGCCTCAAAACAGCAAGGCAAATTATAAGGTGGAAGAGCAGGGAGACAATCTCATCATTACCACTGCAGCCATGCGTGCTGTCATGAACGAGGCTACGGGTCAGATTACCTTCTATGACCTGAAAGACAATGTCCTTCTCAACGAGGTTGCACAGGGCGGAAAGACTTTCAAGCCGTTCACTGTGCCTGACCGTGAAATCGGTGTAGACATTGCCAAGGTTCCTGAAGCACAGAAGCACGGATGGTCATGGCGTGCGCTCTTCAACTCTCCTGATAACGAGGCGTTCTATGGTCTCGGTCAGCATCAGAGTGAGGAACTCAATATGAAGGGTAAGAACGAAGACCTCTTCCAGTATAATACCAAGGTGAGTGTGCCTTTCGTCATCTCTAATAAAAACTATGGCATCCTCTGGGATTCTTATTCTTATTGCCGTTGGGGTAATCCGGAAGATTATCTCCAGCTCAACCGTGCCTTCAAACTCTATGATAAGGATGGAAAGGAAGGTCAGCTGACAGGTACTTATGTGGATAAGAATGGTCAGAAGATTGTTCGAGGCGAAGATAGCATTTACTTTGAGTATGCAATGCCTGAGGCTTCTGAGATTTGCAACAAGACAGATAAGGGCGGTATTCAGAACCTGCCAAAGGGTTTTGCACTGAATGGCTCCAAGGTGGTGTATGAGGGTTATGTGGAAGCTCCAACCAACAGCTTCTATCAGTTTATCCTCTATTATGCCGGTTACATGAAGATTTATATCGATGGCAAACTGGTTGTGCCTGAGCGCTGGCGTACAGCCTGGAATCCGAACTCTTATAAGTTTGAAACTCCTATCAAGAAGGGCGTAAAGACTCCTATCCGTATCGAGTGGCAGCCAGATGGTGATGTTTCCTACTGCGGACTTCGCGTAGCAGCTCCTCGTTCTGAGGCAGAGAAGAACCAGTTGAGCATCTGGAGTGAAATGTCACCGGATATGGACTATTATTTCATCGCCGGTCAGAATCTCGATGAGGTGATTTCCGGTTACCGTACGCTTACCGGTAAGGCTTCACTTTATCCTAAATGGACCCTCGGTTTCTGGCAGAGCCGTGAGCGCTATCAGAGCAGCAAGGACATCGAGGACAATATGAAGAAGTTCCGCGACCTGCATATTCCTGTAGACAATATCGTTCAGGACTGGAACTACTGGAAACTGGATTCATGGGGAAGTCATGAGTTTGAGGCTGCCCGCTATCCAAACCCACAGGCGATGCTCGACAGCGTACACGCGATGAATGGAAGATTCATGATTTCTGTATGGCCTAAGTTCTATGATACGGTCAAGAATTATAAGGAACTCGACAGCAAGGGCTGGATGTATCATCAGGCTATCAAGGATGATATTCACGACTGGCTCGGCTTCCGCGGTTCATTCTATGATGCCTATTCTGATGGTGCCCGCAAGATGTTCTGGCGCCAGATGGACGAGAATCTTTATACCAAGTATAAGTTCGGAATCGATGCATGGTGGATGGATGCATCAGAACCAAACGTTCGCGACTGTACCCCGATGTGGTACCGCAAGGCTCTTTCCGGTCCTACTGCCCTCGGTACATCTACCGAATATTTCAATGCTTACAGCATCGTGAATGCTGATGCTATCTATAACGGCCAGTGCAGCGTGAACCCTAACCAGCGTGTCTTCCTCCTGACCCGTTCGGGTTTTGCAGGTGAACAGCGCTACAGTACGGCTACCTGGTCTGGTGACATTGCTACCCGTTGGGAAGATATGCGTGCCCAGATGACAGCCGGTTTGAACTATTCTATGGCAGGTCTGCCTTTCTGGGGAATGGACCAGGGTGGTTTCTGTGTAGAGAACCGCTATGTGGCTGCCCAGCAGGAGTTCGATAAGACCGGTAAGGAAAATGCAGACTTGAAGGAATGGCGCGAGTTGCAGGCGCGTTGGAACCAGTTCGGTTGCTTTGTACCTCTTTATCGTACTCATGGTCAGTGGCCTACCCGTGAGGTATGGAACATTGCTCCGGCTGATCATCCGGCTTACAAGACCATCGTAGCTTACGATAAACTCCGTTACCGCCTGATGCCTTACCTCTACAGTATGGCGGGTATGGTTCACTTCAAGGACTATACCATGATGCGTGGTTTGGTAATGGACTTCAACGGCGATGACAATGTTTACGACATCAAAGACCAGTGGATGTTCGGTCCTGCTCTCATGGCTTGTCCTGTAGGCGAGTATCAGAAGTACAGCCGCAATGTTTATCTTCCTAAGCAGAAGGGCTGGTATGATTTCTATACAGGTAAGCACTATGCCGGTGGACAGACAATCGTAGCCGATGCGCCTTTCGATAAGATTCCGGTCTTTGTTCCAGAGGGTTCTATTCTTCCTGTGGGTCCAGAGATGGAGTGGAGCGATCAGAAGAAGGCTGAGCTCATCGACCTCTATGTCTATGCAGGCAAGAACGGTTCTTATACACTCTATGAGGATGAGGGAACCAACTACAACTACGAGAAGGGTAAGTATGCTATGATCGACTTCAAGTATAATGATGCTCAGAAGACCATTACTATTGCTGCCCGTAAGGGTGCTTTTGATGGTATGCTCCAGAAGCGTCGTTTCAATATCGTACTTGTTAGTGATAACAACCAGCAGGGTATCAGCCTCGCCAAGGCGCCTAAGGGCAAGATGGTGAAGTATGCTGGTAAGGCAGTTTCTGTAAAACTGAAGTAATATGAAGAAGATATTTGCTTTAGCAATCTTTCTATTGGGCGCTCAGTCGTTGAGCGCCCGTGATCGCCAGTCTTTTGATAAAGGCTGGCTTTTCACTTTAGCAGATAGTGCCGGAATGTCAAAGTCTGATTATTCAGACCGGCATTGGCGAAGTTTGAATCTTCCTCACGATTGGGCGATAGAGGGCGATTTCTCTCCTTCGAATCCTTCGGGAGCCGGTGGTGGTGCATTGCCGGGCGGCATCGGATGGTACCGTAAGCACTTCTCGGTGAATCCGAAGGAAAAGTATGACCGGTTTACCATCACCTTTGATGGAGTATATATGAATTCTACCGTGTATATCAATGGGCATAAACTCGGAACCCGTCCTTATGGATACAGTACATTCGAGTATGATCTTACACCTTATATTAATAAGAAGGGTGATAATGTCATTGCGGTGAAGGTAGACAACAGCGACCAACCTAACAGCCGCTGGTATTCCGGTTGCGGTATTTACCGCCATGTCTGGCTCACCAAAACCATGAAAACTGCTTATATTCCCCAATGGGGACAGTATGTAGCAACTTCTTCACAGGGTGATGTCAGGGTGAAGGTGGATTTCGCTGCTTCCGGTAATAAGATGAAACTCTCTGTCCGTAATACAATCTATGATGCTGCCGGAAAGATCGTAGCCAAGAGTCAGGGTGTTCGGGAACAGAAACTCAAGGTGAAGAATCCGCATCTCTGGGACATAGGAAAGGGATATCTCTATACTGTCAAGAGCGAGCTGTTAGTAAATGGGAAGGTAGTGGATGTTGCTACGTCAACTGCCGGTTTCCGTGATGTGAAGTTTGATGCAAGGAAGGGTTTCTTCCTCAATGGCAGGAATCTCAAGATAAATGGTGTCTGTGAGCATCATGATTTCGGTTGCCTGGGTGCTGCTGTCAATGAAGATGCGATGCACCGTAAGCTTACCATCCTTCGCGATATGGGCGTGAACGCTATCCGAAGCAGTCATAATCCTCCGGCACCAGAACTCCTGAATATGTGCGATTCGATGGGTTTCCTCGTGATGGACGAGAGTTTCGACATGTGGCGCCGCAAGAAATCGAATGGCGATTATGCCCGTTTCTTCGATGAATGGCATAAGAAAGACCTGTCTGATCTCATCAAGCGCGACCGTAATCATCCAAGTATCATTATGTGGAGTATCGGTAATGAGGTTCTCGAACAATGGTCGGATGTGGCTGCTGATACGCTCAGTCTGGAGCAGGCTAACCTGATTCTGAATGCCGGTCATGATGCTTCAACCTTGGCACATAGCGATGAACTGAGTGTCAATTCGCTTCTTACCCAGCATCTGGCAAAAATCGTGAAGGAGTATGATCCTTGGGGCGCACGCCCTGTTACTGCTGGCTGCAATGAGCCCGACCCGAAGAATCATCTCTTTAAGAGTGGGGCTATTGATGTTATAGGTTTCAATTATCACCATCAGTGGGTGAAGGATGTGCCGAAGAATTTCCCTGGCAAGCCTTTCATTCTGTCGGAGAGTGTTTCAGCCTTGCAGACTCGTGGCTACTATATGATGCCTAGCGACAGCATTTATACTGCGCCAAAGGAATGGTGGTTGCCTTATACCGATCCATCGTTTATGTGTTCGGCTTATGATAATTTCCACGCCTCATGGAGCAGTACCCACGAAGAAACCTGGGATGTGGTGAAGCACAACGACTTTGTGGGCGGACAGTTTATCTGGACCGGTTTCGATTATATCGGTGAACCTACTCCTTATGCTTATCCTGCCCGTAGCAGTTATTTTGGCATTATCGATTTGGCGGGCCTTCCAAAAGACAGCTATTATATGTATCAGAGTGAGTGGAGCCAGAAAGATGTGCTTCATCTCTTCCCTCATTGGAACTGGCTGCCGGGACAGACCATCGACATGTGGTGTTATTATAATCATGCCGATGAGGTAGAACTCTTTATCAATGGCAAGAGTCAGGGCATCTGTAAGAAGACAGTCTACGGTGCAAAGAACGAAGGCGATGCTTTCAGAAAGAGTACTGAATATCATGTGATGTGGCGCGTAAACTTTGAACCGGGAGAAGTGAAGGTTGTAGCCAGAAAGAATGGAAAAGTTCTTAGAGAGCAGGTCATAAAGACAGCAGGAGCTCCTCATCATCTTGTGTTGAAGAAGACTTATCAGGGCTGTCAAGCCTATGGCACTTCAGATCCGACTACCTTTGTCGAGGTGAATGTGGTAGACAAAGACGGCAATCTCTGTCCGAACGCAGATAACCAGATTTTCTTCTCTGTTTCAGGAGAACAGGATGCAAGTGGTCATGTTTTCCTGAAAACGCCAAAGATTCTGGGAACAGATAATGGATGTCAGACTTCTTTGGAGCGTTTCACCGATTCACATCGCAAGGCTTTCTTCGGAAAATGTGTCGTTGTGATAAAAGGAAAGGGAACCCTCAAGGCACAGGCAGTAGACTTAAAGGATGCTTCTGTAGCTTTGTGATTATAGTAATATTCTGAAAAACAAAACATTAAGGATTTATATTGCGAAGAAGAGGATGTGTCATAAGTTTATGATTCACCCTCTTCTTGTCGTTGGTAAATATG
>ERZ1503982.246-NODE-246-length-16547-cov-3.076583_pt1 | contig 16547 bp, 10 predicted proteins | sample MGYA00572095_ERZ1503982 | MGnify/ENA primary metagenome ERZ1503982 (study PRJEB39906, sample SAMEA3182062) | gut metagenome | biome: human; feature: gut; material: Stool; isolation source: human stools | place: Canada | collected 2013-01-14 ...
TGCGCCCTCCGACACACCCATACGGATCTCACGGACTGCAATCAATAATTCTTCGTATGCTGCGTGTTCCTTTGCTCCTTTTTTCCGTTTCTGTTCATAATCTTCCGCTATCTTATTCACTGCTGCCCGTACCGTCAGTCCTGCTTCCAGATATAATGTTATTTTTTGCAGTATTTCCGGGTACTTCCTTTTTTCTTCCTGCTTCTTTTTCTCTACAAGCTCATGAATATCCCGATCTTTAAAAAAGAAGACTGCCACAATCGTCACTAACGTTCCCAACAGTAATTGAAGCTCCGTCAGATTTCTCTGTCTCCACGATACCTTTTTACCGTCAATTGACTCAGGCAGCATAAAAGCTTCCTGCTCCGGATCTGATGTCTGTGCATTTTCCAGCATTATTTCCAGAACAGCTTTTTCACTTTTGTCGATTGCATCACTCTGATTTTTTACGGTAACCGACGTTTCTGTCTCCCATTGGTATTCGTCGTAAGCAAGTTCCGCTTTCAAACGCACCGTGCTGTCCTGCTCCTGAGGATATACTTTCCCCTCCGGACTGATAACATCCATGCAGTCGCTCTTCCATGTAACCGTAAAAGGGTAATCATCATATTCCTCCTGCAATTGCAGATCTTCCCTGACACAGTCCAATGATTCATGGCCTCCGCAGATCAGGCCCGGCAGCTCCTCCCGGAAAGCATCAAACAATTTTTGCAATTCCTCCTGACGGTATTTTCTGGGTTGTACTGTAAGTGCAAAGGAATATTGACTTCCATCCTCTACTTTTCCGATAATAACATAGTCCTTGCTTCCGCTTCCGGAATCTGCCCTCTTCATCCAACCGTTTTTTATAGAATTCCCTTCACTTTTTCCAAGTGCAACAAACAATATCAGAAGAATTCCCACGAAAAATATCATGAGGGACGTTGTTAACTTCCTTACATAATACTCTGTAATACGTTCCTCCTGATTTTCTCCGGGATATAAACGGCTCAGATCTGTCTTTACCCTGTCTTTTCCAGGAACCGGTATTTTCCACAGGTGCATTTTCTTGTATATTTTGAGCACTACCGGATAGCAGATCTCCACTACGCCCTTTTTTCGTTCCATAGTATTCTCCCTTTAGAGACTTTCACCGATCCGTTCCATGATCTTCTCTCCTACGATATAGGCGCACAAATAGATCGCAAGACATGCTGTCATTATGATATATCCGGTTATGTTATGATACAACGATGCAAAATAACCCGGATATGTGACACCTATATAGAATGAGATTGCAAAAGGCATCACTTCCATCACTCTCTGTTCCAGGCATCTTCCCTGCAGTAATGTCATCATCTCCTGTGTCGTCTCCACTTTATCGCTGATCAGTTCTGCAGTATTTCGTATGATCTGCGATACATTGCCTCCTCCCCTTTTCGCCACGGAGAGTATCGTCGAAAACTGCTGAATCTCCTCACATCCGCTGCGTTCTGCCAGATCTCCTATCAGTTCTTCCAATGTGATATTTACGATCATTCCTCTGCGGATCAGTTCCAGTTCACCATACATTGCGGATCGTTCGCCAAAAAGCAGACGAATATCTTCTCTGCTCTCCAAGAAAGCATTTTCCACGGCGTATCCGGTTCTGAGTGAATTAGCAACTGCCAGAAGACATTCCTTGAACTGCACGGTCAGTTCCCATCGTTTTTTCTCCCTCTGTTCTCTGACACACTTCCGGAAATAAAGAATTCCCGGGAAAATAAAGAGAATGACAGCAAACACCGAACGATAGAAGAACCAGGAAAAAAAGAGAATTCCGGCTGTTGTGCGCAGCAAAGGATTCATCAATTCACGAAAGTCCGGCCGCTTTAAGTTTCCCTTCATGAAGCAAGCCTCCCTTTTTCTGTAATTTACCAACTACATTACCTTCGCTGCTCTCCCCCAGTTCTTCAAAGCAGTACAATGGATTCAGACGGATTTCGCCGTTCTCACAACCCACTACTTCTGTAATTTCCAACACCTTTCTGCTTTTATCCCGAATTCTCCCCAGGTGCACAATAATATCCACGCCGGATGCTATCTGGTTGCGGATCGCCGGAAGCGGCAGATCCATTCCCATGAGTACCATATTCTCCAGTCTCGACAACATATCTGCTGCACTGTTTGCATGCCCCGTAGACATACTGCCGTCATGCCCGGTATTCATGCATTGCAGCATATCAATAGCTTCCGCGCCTCTCACTTCGCCTACAATGATCCTGTCGGGCCGCATCCGCAGAGATGAGCGGATAAGTTCCCGGATTCCGATCTCTCTGCATCCTTCCGCATTGCCATTACGTGTCTCCAGGCGCACTAGATTGGGAATTCCCTGAAGTTGCAGTTCCGCGCTGTCTTCGATGGTGATGATCCGCTGTTCCGGCGGAATGAATCCGGATAATACATTCAAAAAGGTCGTCTTCCCGCTACCGGTTCCTCCACTGACGAAAATGTTATATCCCGCCTTTACCAGTGTCTTCAAAAAATCCGCAGCTTCCGGAGATATAGTTTCCATCGCGATCAGTTTTTGCATGGTGATCGGTTTATCCGGAAAACGTCTTATGGTAATGATGGGTCCATTCAATGCAATGGGACTCATCACAATGTTCACACGGGCTCCATTGCTTAATCGCGCATCAACAATTGGTGATGCCTCATTTACCACTCTGTTACATCCGGCCACGATCTGTTGAATCACATCCTGGAGCTTTTCCATGGAATCGAAAGCCCGATCCAGTTCCTGCAGCTGTCCGTCCCTCTCTACAAAAATATGATCCAGTCCATTGATCATAATCTCCGTAACAGAGCTGTCATCCACAAAAATCTGCAGAATATCCAGCCGTCTCAGGGAATCAAACAATTCCTTACGCAATCGTCTCCGCAATTCCACAGAACACAATTCCAGATTTTCCTGTTCCATGAGAACTTCATCAATCGTATCCTCTACCTCTTCATCCGTGTAGTCTCTTCCGTAATCCAGTCTCTCCTGCACCATTTGTCGAAGCTTTCTTCTCTGTTCCAAGTAATCCATTTTTTCTCTCCCTGTTCTAATTTTCCAGCATTGCTATTTCTTTCCTCACATACTCCGCCAATTCTCCTCTGGTAAATTGCTCCATTTCTGTGGGAAGCTTTTGAAAAAAGGGTAAAGCAAGTTTACGGGTTTTGCCTTTTACCGTGTCTTTTTCGCACAAAGCAAGCAATTGCTCATATTGATCCAGTTTCATTCGTGACATTTTATCTTCTTTGGTCAGCGTAAATACTCTGGTACATATCTGCAGTACCTCAAACAATCCCTGTATACTTTCGCTCAGATCCAGTATGACATATTCATATTTTCCGAGTTCTTCGATCCGTTGGAAGAGGTTTCTCCACTCTTCCGGCGGGATTTCCAACAGGTTCTGACCGTTGCGCATCGGGGGAATGTAATCCAGACCGCCTTTGTGCTGGATGACCGTCTGCATCCGTAAAGAAAATTTTCCCGCATCTCCTGTCAGAAAATACAGCAGATCTGCAAGGTCTCTGCTCTGTCTCTCCGGAAGGAGTTCTGCGATCCCAATATAGTGTTCAAAATTGAGATACAAAGTGGGATGTTTTTCTGACAGCAATTGACCCAGCGTCAGTGCAAAAGAACTTTGCAGACATCGATGTACCGGGGAATAGATACCTATAAATTTTGTCTTATACTCTGCACACAAAAACGGCAATTGTGTTCCCACCGTCTCCACATACAATTCCAGCAATTCCTTCCACACCTTGTCAGCTTCTTGGTACTTATTGATATTCGGAAACTGGTGAAAACGAAGTGTCCCGCTTTCATTAAGAATCGCCTGGCATGCCGGTTCCAATGTACTCAGCGTATCCGTGCAGGAAGATTCCGCCACTACCAGCATTGTCACCTTCCCATTTTTCTCTCGTTCCAGCAGTTCCTCCATCTTTGTGTATGTATGGATCTCCCATGGCAGTTCCTTCTGCCTCCTCAAAAACTCCGAAAGAAGTCTCGCATACTCTTCTTCACGGTCGAACAGAACCATAACCGCTTCCTTCTGTTCCATCAATAAACTCCTCCTATGTATAACAGCACACTGCAAAACACGGGACCGGCCATACAGATTCCGCTTCCCGGATGTGCTCTCTCCTCTGCAAAATACGCTTTCCAGCGTCCACAGCGGACAACATCCCACACATATTCACCCAGATAACACAATCTGTCCCACAGATTACGTGCCAGGTACATTTTGCAAAGTGCAAAAACTGCTGCGAATAGCAGCGCGAAAAATAGAAAACAGAGAACTTTTCCACCGGAAAAATATCCTGCGCAGACACCAAGGAGCTTCACGTCACCGGCTCCCATGGCACCAATATAAAAAAACAGATAGAATGCCACTGTCGTCAGTAAAACATTGCAAAAATATTCCGTAATTCCATAAATCCCCTGTTCCCACCAGCGGAATGCCGCTCCGATGATCAGGCAGCTCAGAATCAGGCCGTTGGGGATTCTGCGGCTTCTGTAATCATATCCGCAGGCAATACTTAATAGAAAACATAATACACCCTCTATTACTGTGTTCGTTGCATTCTCACTCTCCTTTCCTTCGATTTACAAGTGGTAATGTGGGATGACTCTATCCCATAAAAGAATTCTTTCAGATCTTATAAGATATTTGATACAACCATCGCGATTGGTTGTAAGATGGATTATAGACGTTGTTTTTCCGTCTGACAAGTGTTTTTCCGTAAAAAAATAATCTTTGGTACATTTTAACAATTACCTTTCTCATACAACCTTCTAAAATCCCGCAACTCCTTGATTTTACGGCATTTCCATCTGTCAAAGCACATGATAAACCGCCAGGCCGTATAATACCAGGATTCCCGGAAAGCCCAAAATACCCACTGTCAGAACTGTAGCTGCATTGATTCCCACTGCTACCGTGAATCCCAGGATCTCTATCCCCCAATTTAGAAAATACATAAAGATCACTCCAAAAACACTCCGCAATACAAGGTTTAAAAACCACTCCGCCTTTTTTCCCAAAAAACTTATGGCAAAGAGCAGAACTGCTGCCCCAATAATCCACAATAGATTCTCCGGATGTTCCATTGTTGTCCTCCCAATTTCCCGCTGTTTGTTATAATCTATTCCCATTTTTCGCAAAAATGTCTTCCAGTTTTATGTTAGGCAGGTATATTTTCCCTTTCTGCTTCCTATACTGTTAGCAGAAAGGATGGATTTTTACATGAAAATCTTTTTTAGTCAGGTAAATACAAATTCCGAAATGATCGAAGAAGATCTCGCACCGTTGGATTTAAAAGAATCCATAAGAAAAACCCGCCAGGCTCTGGATATCGCCTATGCGGGTTTCGATAATGCAATCGAAAGTGATCTGATCGACAGTTATATCTATGAAATTAATGCTTTGCAGAAACGGTATCAGCACCTCACCGAACTCGCCGCTTCCCAGCCTGTGCGGCAGGAAAAAACTTTATACCAGCATTCCCCGATTCGAGCCCTGGTCAGCCATGTTTTCGGTTAACTGATTTCTTCCGTAAGTCAGTCCCGCATACACGGTCTGCGAATTATTCATCACAGGACCGGACGAATTCTGATCCTGAATCTGTCTGTAAGCATCACAGAGCGGTGCTATAACCTTCCGGATATCCTGCAGCGCCGTTCTGTCGGCTTTTGCTTCGCACGCCGCCAGTCTGCGGATACAATACAGATACAGCCTGGAAAGCTCTGTCGCCGGACTGTACTGTCTGTGAAGAGAATTTAAAAGCTCATTGATACAGCCTCTTGCTCTGCGAACTGCTTCCAAAAGTTCTGCGTCATCCGCAGCCTGTTCGCCGTCTGTAAGATACTGTAATGTCATTTCGTAGAGAATGACCACCAGCTGTGTGGCATTGGCTTGTGTGATCCGCAAGGTAAATTGTTGTTTACATTCTTTTGTCATTTTGAATCCTCACTTCATCGGAATCCATTACTGCAACAGCTGTAACACCTGGGACGGTCTCTCGTTTGCCTGGGCCAGCATGGAGGTTCCTGCCTGTGCCAGGATCTGATAAGTGGTATAGGAAGTCATTTCCTCCGCCATATCCACATCCATAATACGGGAATATGCCGCGGTCATGTTCTCACTGGTAACATCCAGGCTGTTAATGGAAGACTCCAGACGGTTCTGAAATGCTCCCAGTCTGCCGCGGACGGAGGATACATATTTGATGGCTCCGTCTACTCTTGAGATGGCATCCTTTGCCCCTTCCTGCGTATTCACATCAATATCTTCAATTCCCATGTTCTGCAGAGTAACCGCGGGAATATTAACCTCCAGTACCTGTCCTTCGTTGGCTCCGATCTGCAGACGCATTGCTCCGATACCGGTAGCATCGATCTTCATGCCATCATAGGAATCTCCCTCTTTTGCTTCCGATACATCCAGACGCATTTCAAAGCCGTTCGTGCCGGTGATCGTCAGAAGATTATCCTTCATATCCGTCTTTAAGGGTTCTACCTCTTTAAATCCGTCTCCGAATTTAATATCTCCGTCTACTTCAAAATTTCCCTCTGCATCTTTCTTAAATTTCATAGACTGTATGGTATATTCTTTTACCGGTACATCCGGAGAGCAATAATTTACTTTAATCTCCTGCTTATCGGTGTATCCCTTGAGATCAAATTCTCCGTTCAACAGCTTCTGCCCGTTGAATTCCGTGGTATCCGAGATACGGGTAATCTCTTCCTTCAGCTGCGCTACTTCATCCTGTATGGTTGCGCGGTCATCCTCTGTCATAGTGCCGTTGGCAGCCTTGACGGAAAGCTCATTGATACGCTGCAGCATCTCACTGATCTCTGTCATTGCTCCGTCCGCAATCTCTATAATGGATACGCCGTCACTGGCATTCTGATTGGCCACGGACAGTCCCTCGATCTGAGCATTCATACGCTTGGACATTGCCAATCCGGCAGGGTTGTCCTTGGCGTGATTGATCTTCAGTCCGGAAGAAAGTCTCTCCAATGATTTGGACAGCAGATCGTCATTTGTGGATAAGGCATTGTTGGATAACATTGCCGATACGTTGTAATTGATTCTCATGTGTTACTCCTTACTTTCCGCTGCTGTCTGCGACAGCCTGCAGGAATCCTTTTGCCAGACGGTACAGCTGTTCCGTATCGATCCGACTCTCTATGGTATCTGCATTTTTTGTCTCTCCGGCTGCCATCCTTGTCATATCCCGGGAGCTGACGATGGGAAGCTTTTCCGCTTTCCAGTCTGCAGAAGTATCTGTCTGAATCCGTTCAAGGAATATATCGGAGGTCTTCTCTAATTTCGTAACCTCTTCCGGTGTATTTCCTACGAGATAGCCATCGATGGTGTCTCCCTTTACCTGTAAATGTGCCTCCAGCTCCATATCTCCGGCATTCACCCGGATCTCCACAGCACCGGCAGTTCCGGCTCTCTGCTGTAAGGTAAGATGGACTCCCGCCAGCTGCTCACCCAGGTACATCGGAAGAAAATATTCCTGCTTCGCCTGAAGGCTCTCCGCAAGGCGCAGCTGCTTGTGTACCAGCTGCAGCTGTTTTACATCCAGATGTTCATCCGCCTGTTCCAGACTTATGGTCTCCACATCTTCTGCCGTATTCTGAAGCATGGTCCGATAATCCTCTGCAAAATTCTGCTGATCCAGCTGTTCCCACAGTTCGGAAGTTTCTGTCCCGGCAGGCACTTCGCTGCCTGCTGTCTGCAGCATTTCTTTTTCCTGCCGATACTTTTCTCTGTATCTGCGCAGATTGCCAAACATCTCCGCCGGATCATCCATAAGTGCCTGGGCCGCCAAAAGATTCGACGCGCTGATGGAAACTTCTCCTTTTTGCAGTAGTTCTGCGACTTCCGGTGCCGTATTTCCCGCCTCACGCATCTGCTGCAGTCCTTCCCGGTCATACGCTGCTCTGCTTTCGCCATCATCTGACACCTCTGTCAGAACCTCTTTTGCCATACCCATCCGAATCTGTTCAGATATATTATTCTCGGACAAATGAATCTCCTGTGTCAGCCCGGTATCCTCCGACACTTTCCAGTCCATATGAGAAGTCCTTCTGCTTCTTGCTGCCGTCAGCAGAGTGGAAAATTGCAACTCTGCACCGGTATTTACTACCGCGCCTACCGCTGCGCCATCCTCTCTCTCGACCTGATACACCATTCGATAAATTCCAATATACGCTTTTCGTTCCTCTTCTGTAACATCCTTTTTCCGTTCCAACTGATATAGGAAACGGCTGTAGTCCTCCACTTCTTCCTCATAGCTTTCGGGGTTCTGTGAAAAATAGGATCCCAGTTCGTCAAAGGTCTTCTCCAGAGGATTTACACCATCCCGGATCATCTGTAACACATTTTTCGGTGTCAGTCTGTCCACTACTGCACTGACCTGTCTGTCAGCTTCCTTGACCTTCTCGATATTTTCCGGTGTAATTTCCATACTGTTATATGCCAGAATCCGGACAGCCCGCTGATTTTCCGATGTTTTTTCTAATGACATATCTGTCAGAATATCATCTACATTAGAAAATGCTTTCCGGATGCTGTCTCCCAGATCGCTTCTCGGTGCCGTCATCAGAGTCTCATAACGTTCGCCCGCTTCCTCATAGGCTTTCTGCATTGCAGCGCCTTCCTTATGGAAGTCAGAAACTGTCTCTGTGGCAGCATTCTGTTCCAGGCTATAGGGTCCCAGTACTCCGGCAGGCAATCCCGGCAATTCGGAAGCCACCTGCACTGCCTGGGTATAAGTCTCATATTTCGTCACTGCCTGAGACTCACCGGGAAAGTATTTTTCGGCAACCTCTGCCTCCGCCTTTCGCAGCGCTTCGATCAGCTGCTCCATGGGGGCTGTATCAATAGAAAAATCACTCTGTAAAAGCTTTACGTTCACTTCTGCCGTCATGCGAAGACGAATCTCTTCCAACTGTTTTCTTGCTGCCAGATTCTCTGCCGTGGCATTCCACTTTGCATCTGAGAACCAGTCCTGCAGCATTTTATCTGCTTTTTCATAAATCGTATCCTGTCTGCCCAGGTTCGCATACATCGGGGATTTTCCCTCCGCAATTGCCGCTGCTGCTGCCTGCGCAAAAGTGTCCTCCGTGACAGGATAGGAAATACCGTCCAGTTCCACAAGCTGCTGCAGCGTATCCGTGGTCAGCGCAAGGTCGGCACTTACCAGCCACTGTGCCTTCTGTCTGTTCTCATCGTTTACCGTCAATCCCGCATCCGCAATTACCTTGTCCATCTGCTCCTGCAGTTCCTGCGGAACATCATTATTCTGTACTTTCGCACCGCTGTTCTCTGCCACATAGAGGTTCCAGATCTCCGGTTCCAGTCCATTATCCACCAGGTAGCTGACCGCACCTTCTTCCGGTTCCTTCAGGGAAGCTGCCATATCCCAGGCGCTTTTCAGTTCATTTATATTTTCCTGTGTCAAAGGAAGATCCGCGGAACGGAACTGCTCTTCGATGCTTCGGGCTAAAGTATCACTTCCTACCGCTGCCGCCAGGGTATCCATGTCGATATCATCCGTATATCCTGCGATCTGCTGTCCGGAACGCACCAGCTCTGCCTTGATCTTATCCACGATGGTGACCGCTGTATCCTGATCCAGCTCTCTAGGATCAAATCCATCCTCACAGGCCTTCGCATAATCCTCCTGTGACATGGTATGCGACAGCAATGTCATATAGTCCTGCTGCAACGCCACATTAGCATTCCCGGCATCCTGCTGCAGCTCCATCAGAGATTTTCCTTTGTTGTTCTCTTCCTTTTCCAAAGAAGACATGGGCACTGCGGCCTGTCCACTCTCGTATACTGCCCCGAAATTCACATTTACGCTTTTTTTACTGCGCCATGTCTTGTCCTTGCCCCAGCTGCTTTTCTCTGTCCGGTTACTTTCTGTTCTATTGTCTGTTTCATTGATCGTCTGTTTCTGAAATGTTATCTTCACGCCTGTCGTCCTTTTCTGTACAGTTCCCAGAGCCCGCCGGTTCTGAATAGTTAAGAAAAAAGATGAGTGTACTTTGGATCACACTCATCTTTTATTTCGGTAGTTTTATGTAATTTCTTAACCTGACCTAGAACAGAAATACCGCTGCACCGTAGGGCGGCAGATCAAAGCTGATGGAGTAATCCTTATAATGATAAGGCTTTTTCTCCGCCATAATTTCTGCGGGAATCTCGTTGCCCCAGCCGCCGAACCGTTCCTCATCACTGTTCAGCAGAAGCTTATATTTTTTCTTCTTAGGCACGGGAACGGTATAGTTCTCCAATTTCATCGGGGTCATGTTGAGTACAAACAGCAGATTATTCTTGCCACTGGAACATTTTCTCACGAAGCAGTATGTACTGTGCTCCGCATCATCCGCGTTCATCCATTCAAAGCCGTCCCAGGTATTGTCAAGCTCGTACAGAGCAGGGTATTTACGATACAGCTTTAACAGCTCCTTTACATAAGTATGTACGCCCTGATTCAGCTTCTCTCCTAACAGATACCAGTCAAGCTCACGCTCTTCGCTCCACTCTCGCTCCTGTCCGAAATCCTGTCCCATAAATAATAATTTCTTGCCGGAATGCCCAAACATGTAGCTATACCCCACACGAAGGTTGGCATATTTATCTGCCGGATATCCTGGCATTTTATTCACCATGGAGCACTTCAGATGCACCACTTCATCATGAGATAATGGCAGAATATAATTCTCGCTGTCGTTATAGCTCATAGCAAAGGTCATGGCGTAATGATCGCCTTTCCGGTACAGAGGATCCAGCTTCATATACTCGCAAAAATCATGCATCCAGCCCATATTCCACTTGAAGGAAAATCCTAAGCCTTCCTCCCCGATACCACTGGTAACATTAGGCCACGCGGTAGATTCCTCAGCAATCGTCAAAAATCCCGGATAAGTTCCACGGATCACTGAATTCAGATGATGGAAGAACTCAATGGCTTCCAGGTTCTTATTGCCGCCAAATTTATTCGGCAGCCATTGTCCGTCTTTTTTACCGTAATCCAGATACAGCATGGAGGCTACTGCATCTACACGGATACCGTCTACATGGAACTCTCTCAGCCAGAACAGAGCATTGGCTACCAGGAAGTTCTTCACTTCATTTTTGCCATAATTAAATATCTTCGTTCCCCATTCAGGATGCTCTCCCAAACGGGGATCGGGATGTTCAAAGATGCACTGTCCATCAAATTCTGCCAGTCCGTGTGCATCGGTTGCAAAATGTGCCGGTACCCAATCCAAAATGACTCCGACACCTGCCTTATGCAGTTTATTGACCAGATACATAAAATCCTTAGGCGTTCCGTAACGGGAAGTAGGCGCATAGTATCCGGTCACCTGATATCCCCAGGAGCCATCATACGGATGCTCCGCGATTCCCATAAGCTCTATATGGGTGTATTTCATCTCTTTCAGATATTCCACGATCCGGTCGGCGAACTCACGATAATTATAAAATCCTTCCGCAGTGCCATTATTGGGATGTTTCATGAAAGAACCGATATGGCACTCATAGATTGCCATGGGTTCCTTGTTCATATCTTTTTTATCCCGGGCTTCCATCCACTTGGAATCCTTCCAGTCGAATCCCGTGATATCCGTAACGATGGACGCTGTGCCAGGTCTGTATTCCGCATAATTGGCAAAAGGATCGGCTTTGTACAGCTTTCTGCCATCCCTCGCATAGATCAGGAACTTATACATTGTTCCTTCTCCCACGCCGGGAACGAACAGCCCCCAGATACCGCCCTCTCCCAGCTTCTGCATGGGATGCGATTCCTCGTTCCATTCATTGAATGTACCGATGACATTCACCTGTGCTGCATTTGGTGCCCATACCCCGAAATAGACTCCCTGCACACCATCTTCCGTCGACAGATGCGCGCCCAGTTTTTTATAAATATCATAGTGCGTTCCCTGGGCAAAAAGATACTGATCTGCTTCGGAAATAAATACCTTCTCCTGCGTCATAGCTGCGCCTCCCGCTATATATTTTTAACTATTCAGAACCCCATTCGCAAAATCGCATTTTCAATGCTTTCCTTTTGCTCATGTGGTTACTTCGCCCTATAAACATTGATAAATGTTCTTACGAATGCAAGCATTCGACGCCCATTCGTCAATGTTTACATGGCTCTGAATAGTTATACAAAATCTTTTTCAGTGAGGATGATCATATCCTCATCGTCATATCTCTTGGCAAACAGAACATCAAAGAAATGTTTTAATGTCTTTTTATTCGCATGAGCGATTGCTTCATCCACTATTTCTTTTACATCCACCACGGTAACTACATGATCTATCGTCTGCATATCCTCGATTCTGGTATGCAGTGCCAGAACACCCAGTTCATCGATGGAATATTCCCTCTCCCGTGCATACTGCCTTCCGAACGCTACCAGTGTATCATTGCTGAGTGCTTCGACATCCATGCGGGAAGTGAAGCTTTCCTGCAATTTCTCATACTTTTCCAGAAAACGATCTATCTCTTTCCTGGTATCTTCCAATATAATGACAATGCCCTGATTCTCCTGCTGCAGCGCTTTGTACATCGTGTCCACAGTTTTATTATTCATTTCCGATGCCTTACAGATGATAAGTGCACCGTTCTGCAGTCTGTTCAGGGTCTCGGCTGCATCTTTTTTGTTCAGCGCACGGCCGGAGATTTTGGCAACTTTTCCGGAGAAATTGCTGTCGGTAGCCTGAATCTCCCGGATCATATTTTTCGCAAGGGATAAGGTATCCATGCCTTCTTCACCGGTGATGATCACATTGCCGGTATAGGCAGCCAGGCTGATATTATCAATGGCTTTGACTAACTGTTCTCTTGCGGACTTACTCTGAATAAAGGGAGCATACAGCTCGCGCTCTTCTCTGGTAAGCGCACGGACTTTTGCCTTGTCTCTCTCCACTGCGGGAGGCTCCGGGGTCTGTGGCTGCTCATCCTCATGGACTTCTTCTACCGCTTCTTCCGGCTCCTCTTCAGCCTCTGCTACGGATTCCTCCGATGCTTCCTCGGTCTCTGCTGTGGTTTCTTCCGGCACTTCTTCGATCTCTGCTGTGGTTTCCTCCGGCACTTCTGGGATTTCTGCAGCCGGCTCCTGCGTCACTTCCATATCGACGACAGCGTCCGGTTCCTCTGTTGCGGATTCTTCTTCATATTCCGCTACGGCAGGTTCCTCTTCAAGTTCTTCTACCTCTTCAGTGTCAACGATATCCGTATCAGCAGGTTCTGGTTCTGGCTCTTCTTCAGAAACTTCCGCAGGAGCTTTTTCTGTTTCATCGTTTACATCCGCAATCTCTTCCAGCTCTTCAACTTCATCTGTATCCGTAACCGTATCAGCATCCACCGCTTTTTCTTTTTCCAGTTTTTCTAACAGGCCATCTCTTACCGCCTGTTCAAATTCCGTGAACATGGCACCGGTCTGCTGTAGTACATGCTGGCGGACTTCTTCTTCTCTCTTTTCGAGGTTTTCTTTCTTTTTACGCTCCCACTCTGCCAAAATGTCTTCAATATTGATCTGACCGGTAATCTGCTTCTCAATGCTTTCTGCCTCGGGCATTACCAGGCTGATCTGTCCGTCGGATTCCTGTGCCAGTACATTCGCCAGCTCCTTGGGAGGTTCCACCGGTGTAGTCGCTTCCGGCTCCACTTCTGCTTTCGATAATTCCGGCACAACATCCTGTTTCTTAAGAGATGCGGGTTCCTCCGGCAGGATTTCCTCGGTCTCTACCTCCGGAACCTGAGACAGGTCACCGATCTCTCCGGTCTCACCAAAGAATACCTCGGAACCTTCGATCTGCTCGGTCTCCGGCTCCAGATCATCCTCACTGACCTCTGCAATCTCCGGATAATCCAGAGATTCTGTATCGGAATCCATCATAGGTGCTACGATAGAACGGGTAATGGAGTCCGATGTCGCTTTTGCGGTATCTCCTTTTGGCTCCTCACCGAGGACTTCACGAAGTCCCGCTGCAAGTTCTGCCTGCAGATTGATGGTATTATACTGCCCCACATCCATGGTCTTCACATGAATATCGTAATCATCCTGTACCGGCTGTGTCGGTGTCTCCTGCTGTGCGGGTTGCACCGGATCATATATCTGTGTATCTCCGTTCACCTGATCATAACCGGAATCCTGTACGTAGCTCTGGTTCTGATCATAGCTGCTATCCTGTGCATAACTCTGATCCTGATCATAGCTGCCGTCCTGTGCATAACCCTGCTCTTGATCGTAGCTTCCGTCCTTGGCGTAACTTTGCTCATAACTTTCATTCCCGCTATACTCGTTATCCTGCACAGAGTTCTGCGACGGGATATGGCTTCCGGGCGCGTCGAACCGATGATCGTATTTTTCCTGCTGCTCCGGTGTCAACGGCTGATGGAGCATTTTCAGTTCCATTGCCTTAATAACGTATTTTCCCTCACCAAACCAGAGGATCAGTTCATCACATTCCTCTACGCATCTGGCTGCCAGTCCGACTCTATGATACAAATAGGCCAGTTCATATGCCCATTTTTCCCTATAGTCTCTCTTCTTGAGTTCCTCCAGAACAGCAATTCGTTCTTCCAGACTCACATCCTGCGCCTCATACAGTTTATACTGCAAAATGTACCTTCCCGGATCCTTGGGCGCCACCTGTACAAATTCCTTATAATATTCTATCGCCTGTACATATTCTTCCATTTTAATGGAAAGCTCGCACAGAGAATAGCAGATGGTCCTTCCGCCGGGACGTCGCTCGTATGCTAAAAGCAACATATCTCTGGCATCCTCATATCTGCGATTGATCTTATAGAGGTCGCTGATCGTACACAACATCATGACACTTTTTACACGACGCCAGTCAATCGTGTCGGCAATTTCAGCCGCCTGTGCATATTCTCCCCGGCTGATCAGGTCTTTGATTTCTTCCGCTCTTAATTTATATTCACTCTTATCCAAGGTATTTCGCTCCCTTAACCTTTTCTTGTCCTAAGTCCCTTATTTCATCAAAGCAGACTGTCCCACTTTTTTCTTATTCAGTGTATCATAGTCACTATACGTATGTCAAAATCAAACTGGGGAAATTGTAGTGGAAATTACACGAACAATGAACCGCGCATAGGCATAAGGAAAGACAGCGATGGACGCTCGCGCACACATCGTTGTCTTTAATCACAGATATTTTCCCGTAATGCTGTCTGCATTGGCTGCGATCTGCTCCGGAGTTCCCACAGCAACGACCCTGCCACCGTCTTCTCCGCCGCCGGGTCCCATATCAATGATATAATCGGCATTGCGGATCACATCCAGATCATGTTCAATGACAAGTACCGTTGCCCCATTGTCTACCAGCGCCTGAAATACCTGCAACAGGGTCTGTACATCTAACGGATGCAGTCCGATCGTCGGTTCGTCGAATACAAATACGGAATCTGATTGTCCTCTGCCCATTTCACTGGCCAGCTTCAGCCGCTGGGCCTCTCCACCGGAGAGGCTTGGTGTCTCTTCGCCTAATGTTAAATATCCCAGTCCCAGATTTTTCAGGACTTCCAGCCGCTGATGCACGACTTTCCAATCCTCTGTCGCCTGCAATGCCGTTGTTACATCCATCTCCATCATCTGCGGCAGAGAATAACGTTTCCCCCGTTTGTTCTCATAGCAAATGTCCCATGATTCTCTGGCATAGCGGGAGCCGCCGCACTCCGGGCAGGGCACATCCACATCCGGCAGGAACTGTACGTCCAGACTGATCTGTCCGGTACCGTCGCAGACCGGGCATCTTAATTTTCCGGTATTGTAGGAAAAATCTCCCGCCTTATATTTCTTATTCTTCGCATCCGCGGTTTTTGCATAAATTTTCCGTAGTTCGTCATGCACATTGGCATAAGTGGCTACCGTGGACCGCACATTGATGCCGATGGGGGATGCATCGATCAGTTTTACATGGGCGATGCCCTCTGCGGTGATACTTTTTACATGGCCGGGCAAATGTTCGCCGTTTAACTTTGCTTCCAGTCCAGGAATCAGGCTTTCCAGCACCATGGTGGTCTTACCGGAGCCGGAGACACCGGTAACGACCGTAAGTCTTCCTTTGGGAATGTCTATTTCCAGAGGTTTTACCGTATGGATGGCATCTGTGGACAGATGGAGCTTTCCCAGTGCAAATATTTCCTCCCGAGCGATGGGCTTACGGATACGCATATCCGCAGTCTGCGCCAGAAAAGGACCGATCATGGACTCCTTTTTGGCGATTACCTCTGGAATCGTACCCTGTGTGATCACATAACCGCCTCCGGCACCGGCTTCCGGTCCCATCTCGATCAGCCAGTCCGCTTCGGACAGAATCTGGGTATCATGGTCTACCAAAATAATGGAGTTGCCGTCAGCGATCAGGTCATGCATCACCGCATTCAACCCCACAATATTCGAAGGATGCAGACCGATGGAAGGCTCATCCAGCACATAGAGCACTCCTGTGGTACGGTTCCGCACTGCAC
>ERZ1503982.268-NODE-268-length-15480-cov-4.791961_pt1 | contig 15480 bp, 9 predicted proteins | sample MGYA00572095_ERZ1503982 | MGnify/ENA primary metagenome ERZ1503982 (study PRJEB39906, sample SAMEA3182062) | gut metagenome | biome: human; feature: gut; material: Stool; isolation source: human stools | place: Canada | collected 2013-01-14 ...
CGTAATCCTTATTCATATCCATTGCATTGATATGATTATCGGAAGTAGCAGAAATATTGATGACCTCTCCGCCCATTGCATTGACAAGCTGTGAATACTCTCGCTCAGGGTCGATGATAATAATATCTGCGTCCGAAGAAAGAACCTGATTGATGATTTCTCCCTTTGCTGCAAACGACTTACCACCACCGGATACACCGAGAATAAAGGAGTTACCATTCAAAAGCTGCTTACGGTCTGCGATAATCATATTTTTGCTGATAACATTCTGACCGTAATAGATACCGTTCTCGTGGAAAATATCCTGCACCCTGAATGGGATAAATACCGAAAGGCTCTCTGTTGTAAGTGTTCTGAACGCATCAATCTTTCTTGTTCCAAACGGCATTACCGTGTTGAGTCCATCTACCTGCTGAAATCTCAGTGTTGCAAACTGGCAAAGATGTTTTCTTGCTGTGGTAAGCAATGCTTCCGTATCATTCTCAAGCTGTTCCTTACTGTCTGCTGTAATAACCATTGTGATAACAGCGAACATCATTCTCTGGTCACGGGTCGTAAGGTCATCGAGGAACTCTTTCATTTCTTTCTTCTGCTGCTCCATATCATACGGAACAGTTGCAGAGAAGTTATTATTGGCATTCTGCCTACGCTGCCAGTTCGTGATATTGGTTTCCACACCAAGCAAACGGTTCTCTGCTTCCTTTACTGCTTCATCAGTCGGAACGGGAACAATATCAATGGACATCATCAGATTTCTGTTCATATCCGTAAGTTCCGCTACCATACTGTCCTTGATATAGGACGCATATTCACGAAGAAAAAGGACTCTTCCATAACGGTTTCCCATCTTGAAATAGTCCTTTTCAAATTCCATTGTGTCGGGGCAGATATAATCCTTAAAATTGTGTCCCTTTTTTCTTGTTTCCTTAATATCAAAGTGAAAAGAACTTTCTTCTCCCACACGATAGAAGTCGTGGAAAATACGAAGTCTTTCGTCTGTTTCCAGTTCCACACACTTACTTCCAAGCCTGCCGAAGTGAGCAATCAAATCTGCACCGACACGGGCAAAATAAGTTCTTGCGTCCTCCACACTCTTTTTGTTGATGGAAATGGTAATATACTTATCCTGAACAATGGAGTTTGCACCCGTTGCCTTATCAAGAAGCATTTTGTTGTATTCCTCTCGATACTCGTCCAGATTATCTCCGGTTGTCGGAATAAGGATTGTCTGCTCAAAATCCAGTCTGTTGAGCCGACGATTATTGATTGTGATTTTTGTCGTTGCACCACTGTCAAGAGAGTTCAGAAGTTCGGAATATTCAAGGAACATCGCTTCCTTATCCTCACGGCTTGCCACTGCATAGTTAATGTCCGTAAAGCGATAGGTCTTTGAATATTTATCCTTTCCCACTTTGAAAATGCCATCATCAAAGATAGCTGCTACGGGAATCACGTCCTGCACCCCTTTCGGTACAACAAATTTTTCTTTATCCTGCTTAAACAGGTTCGTAAGAGTCTTAATCATTTGACTTCAATACCTCCTTCTGTTTCTGTTCAATGCTTGGCTTCATCAGTTCGTAATAAACATTGGTAGAGTGAAATACCAGCTTCTTCGGCATCAAAAACTCCGACTTTATCCACGCATAGATTGCTTTCTCTGCGGTCATACCGTTGTACTTCACAAAGCCAAGTGCCGCAAACGGGGCAGCACCCAAAATGCACACCCACGATACGGTTTCCGTGCCAACATACGGTCTGAGCAAGAAATACAGTCCTACCGCAACGCCACAAGCGAGAACAGAAAAAATGAACTGTCTGAGCGACAGTCCAAAAAACATTGACTCTGTATAATTTCTGATTTCTCGGTTAATTTTTACTTCCATATCTGTTTCCTTTCCTGCGGTTTCGGTCTTTCTCCCTCACGCATTTATCATTCAGGCAAAAGACTTTGCCTTTCCGTTTACCGCCATAGTAAACACATTTCTTACAATCTCTTTGGTTCATCTCAAAATCTCTCCTTAAAGTCCCATCATCTCTCGGATAATACGGTCAGACATTTTCACTGCACCGACAAGAACAAGCATATTAAATACCAATTCCCCAATATATGCCCACACATGCGTAACTGCTGCTGCGTCAGGATTCACTACTGGCGGCGATGAAGCAAATACGGAGAAAATAATACAAGCAAGTACAATGACTGCCCCTTCAAGCAGAACTGCACAATAGCTCTTGATAAAACTCTTGCCGACATTCTGTGTCGGTTCTCCTGCAAATGTGGAAAGCGGTATCGGTGCAAGTGCTGTGTACATATACAACTTGAAAAATCGTCCATACACTGTCATTATCAGAATAAACGACAGCACCGTGATAAATAATCCTCCAATAAGCGTTACCGCCCACAAAGGGATACTCTCAAAAAATCCGCAATCCTCTATGGTCGTTACCATCTCTGCGGGCAAAGTCGTCTGTTCCGGAGTTCCAAATCCGGCAGCATTCATAATGGTTGAAATCGTACCTTGCACGATATTAAATAATGCAAGCATAAGCTCCATTCCGTATGTGATAACACCTTTCGCCAGTGCAAAACGAACAAAGAGTTTCAGAGCGTGTTCCGGTTTCTTCACATCTGTAAAACTTCCGCAGGTCTTTACCATACCTATCACGAAAAACAACACAAGTAAGGCAAGCCCAATAGCCTGAACTGCACTGTTGATGTCAACGATAACCTTCCAGATATTCCCGCCCTTAAAGTTCTGCGGTGTAGTTGTGATGAGCGTCCATATTTCTGACAGTTTCTCATTCCAAGTTTCAAGGGCATTTTCAAGATTTTGAACTACCCAGTTATCACTCATTCAAAGCACCTCCTTACAATTAAGGGGTGTACCTTAACTTGGCACCCCCCTCGATAACTGTGTAACTCTTATCTTAGCCTGTGATAAGAGTAAGGATTTCTTTCGCAAAAGTGATAATGACACCACCCGCAAGAGTCAGGAAGCCATTGGCTCTCTGAGAAGGGTCGTGAGATTTGAGTGAAAGACCGACCTGCACGATACCAAAGCCAAGCAAAATCATACCGATGGCACGGATAAGTCCGAAGATAAAGTCAGACAGATTGTTGACTACGGTAAGCGGGTCATTCGCTGCAAATGCAGTCGTTGTCATTCCAAGTGCCAACGCACCGACAATGACCATTGTGCAGTAAGCACGGAAGCCTTTCTTAACCTTTCCGGTCATAGGCAGTTTCTTTGTTTCCTGAATATCAGTTGCTTTTTTCTTAAAAATAGTCATAGTTGAATACCTCCAAAATTTAATTTGTTTGATTGTTTATGAACAGAGCTTCCATCTCCTCATCGGAAAGAAGTTCCCAGTTCGTTTCTTCCATTTCCTTTTCAGGAAGTGTTGCAGGGTCAATGTCCCAAATGGCAATCGAAGCAATATCTTTTGTGACTTCTCCGTGCTTATAAGGACTTGCCTTTCCGTCTGTGGTAAGTGCCACATTCGGGTGTTTCATAATGTCATATTTGAAATCCATAATGGGTCTTTCCCCACGGATAAACAAAATAGCGTACTGATTATCGAGCATACGCACCTCATCAGGGGTAAGTAACTCTCTGCCGCTAATCTGATAGTTGGTGGAATAATTACCGCTTCTTCCGGTACTCTTTCCGAACGTGTTGGTATCAATGGTTTCCTTACCCAACAGCTCCGACACATATTTATGGGTTGACTGCTCATTTCCACCAAGGTAAAGAAATTCATCGCAGTTACCCACAATGCTCTCCCACTGTTTTTCAAACAAGGCTTTAAGCTGTGCCAAGTTCTGTAAGATGATGCTTACAGATACCCCACGGGAACGCATAACCGACAGTATCTTGTCGAAGTCGTCCGGCAGTGAAACATTGGCAAATTCGTCCATCATAAAATGAACAGGCATCGGCAGACAACCGCCGTGGATATGGTCGGCTGCATAAAACAACTGCTGAAAAAGCTGTGTGTAAAGAATGGATACCAAGAAGTTGAAACTGGAGTCGTTATCCGGTATCAGTGCAAACAGTGCCACCTTTTTCTCTCCGAGTGACTGCAAATCCAGTTCATCGGCAGAAGTAAGAGCAGCAAGACTTTCCAAGTTAAACTTTTCAAGCCTTGCTGCAAGGGTTATCTGTATAGATTTTAATGTTTTGGAAGAACCGGAATGATAAGAGTGATAATACTTCAAAGCAATGTGGTCAGGATTATCTATCATCAAATCTGAAAACAGATTATCAAGCGGAGAAGGACTTGGGTCGTCCTCGTCCTCAATCGCCCCGGCTCTGAGCATTTCCATTACCATTGCAAAATTCTGTTCTTCCGGCGGTGCTTCATAATGCAGATAAAATACAAGTGCAAGCAGAAGCATTGACGCTGCCGTATCCCAAAACGGGTCATTGCTCTGTGAACCTTTCGGAGTGGTACTCTTGAATAGATTGGTTACGAGTTTCTGCACATCATTGTCATTCTGCAAATAAACAAACGGATTGTAACAATGGCTTTTCTCCATTGAAATCAAATCAAGCACACGCACTTCGTAACCTTTCTTCTCAAGAAGATGTCCCGTATCTCGCAGGATTTCCCCTTTCGGGTCTAATATCACATAGCTGTTTCTGGCAGCATTCATAATATTAGGCTTTGCATAAAACCTCGTCTTACCTGCACCGGAGCCGCCGCACACAAGCGTATTCAGATTTCGTCTGTGCTTCTTGGCATTAAGCCCAATGCACACATTCTGAGTCATCAGTTTATTTTCTGACAGCGGCTTTTGTCGGTACTTTTTATCAATGGCTCTGACATTGCCCCATTTGGCAGAACCGTGTTCCTCTCGTCTGCGGTAATTCTTTCTTGTTGAGAAATAAATCCCGATACCCATTCCATAGCATAAAAGTAAAATGAGGACAGTTTTCAGGCTGTCCCCACATAATTTTATGGAAAATGGATTATCAAAGAGTGTCGCAAGATTGGCTGCTATCTCCGGCAATCCTCCGCTTATGGAAGGTGCAATCAGAAGTGCCAGCCATATGACCGGAACGATACCGACAATGGATAAAATAATGGCAGTCTGCCTGTCATTATCTCGCTTCATCTGAGCGTTTCCTTTCAATCACTTTGAACTTTTTCAATGGGGCATTTCCGACTTTTACAAGCAGGTCGTCTACTGCGTCTGCGGACTTGCCTTCCTCCATCAACTTTGTTTTCTCATCGTTTAAGGAGCGAATGACAACACCGTGTTCGTAATCGTCCAAAGCAATGTGGTAGAGTTTTTCTTTTTCCATATCTGCCCTCCGTTATCTCTCATAGTCCTTTGAACGCACCTGCTTTTTGCGGAACATTTCATCAGAGATATGACTGTGAATTTCTGCCATTGCATTTCGTGTCTTGGAAAGCTCCGCACGGATTTCTTTCGGCTCTTTGGAAGCCAGTCCCTCCGGAATACGGTTAATTGCAAAATTCTGTGTATCCACGCCATACTTCTTGCAAATCATATATCCGATACACACTGCCTGAAAGCCCATATCCCTGCGGCTGTAACTTTCGCTGTTGATGGAAAGCTGTGCGTGTCCAAGTTCCTGAGCGACACACTGAGCAACCGCTACGCTGTCGCCCACATTACGCTTCACATACAAGGTCTGCTTTTCATTATTATAGAAAGCTGCCATATTCGGATACGGAAGTTCATCGGTTGCCGCAACCTCCACCGGAGATACATCAAGCATTGTCGTGATAAGTGCTTTCGGGTCACGGTTTGCTGATACTGCCGGAGCTTTTCTTCCATTTGTCTGCGTAACATCAAATACCTTTTTGACATTGTAGGAAATACCCGGAGAACCATCTGTTCTTGTGTATTCCACTGGTTCAAGGATAGAAATACTCTTTGCCCCTTTGGTAATCTTCACATTGTCCTTACCCCAATCATCAAAATCTTTAAGCTGTGTCGCCTGCGGATACTGACTGTAAATAAGGAGAGCATTTGCTGCGGAATATCTGTCCATTCGACTCTGCGTATCAAGAAAGTTCTTGAACTTCTCAGGGTCACTCACAATCTCACGGGCAGCATCATCAATCATCTGATAGACTTTTTCTTTTTCTGCTCGCTTCTTTTCTGCATACTCCTCTTTGGATAATCTTGGCTGATTACCGCCAGCCTTTGCGGGTTTGAAATCATTTGTCATAGTGAATTACCTCTCTTTTGTTTTGGGTTTCTTCTTCGGCTGACGGTGTACCGTCTGACCGTTTTTCTGCTGCGGCTTCTTGCCGTCTTTCTTAACCTCCGGCTCTTTACGCTCTGCTTCTTTTTGCTGTTTTGCCTGTGCTTTGTAACGGTCAAGTTTCTCTTTGACCGATGGCTTTTCCACTGGCTTTGCAACACCCTTATCAGATTGCGTTTCTACCGGCTCTGAGTTTTGCCTTGACAGAGGGCTTTTGTCTGTTTTGGCGACTGAGGGGTTTGCGTTTGCTCGCTCCTCTTTCTGCATTGGATTTCTGACCGCTTCTTCCATAATGATTTCACTCTTGGATTTGGTCGGCTTTTCTTTTTCAACCGCTTCACGGTCTGCGATAGCTTTCTCTGCTTCACTGACAATCGAAGCCTTATCCACCTTGCCAAGTTCAAATCTTTCAACGATACGCTGAATTTTAGAAGCGTCCTCTGCTCTTGCAATAATATCTACCGGAGCATTCTCTCCCTTTGTGTTCTTATCTCTGAGGACACAATAAAGAACGCCATAGCGTTTTGCCTGTTCGGTAAACTTCTTCAAATCCTTTTGCGGAATGGAAAAGACTTTCAGCTCCTTGCCTGACTTAATCATATTGGTAAGCCTTGCTTTGCCCTTCGTCTTTTGTTCCTGCTTCAGAACCGATACCAAAAGCAATGCGATATTCTTCGCCGCCGAACCGCTTAATCTTGCAGCGACTTCAAATCCTTCAAGCGAAAGCCTAACGACCTGCTCTGCTGCGTCACCACCGTTGTTCATAGCGTGATTTCTCCTTTCTCTGCTGTTTTTGTTCCTCTGTTTCGATATGCTCAAGGTTTTCTTCCATAACCTTTGACCTCTCCGCAATATCCTCGCAGAGTTTTACTTCTCGTCGGAGTTTTTTCAATTCTCCATTGATAGAAGCGATTTCATCTTTTGCCGCCTGAAGCTGACCATCATCAATATTTGTTCTTATCTTTTTTCGGAGATGTGTTCTTCCGGCAATCAGATTTTTCATCTGCTCCTCTAAGGAAGTCTTATATGAAAAAAGCTGTTCGTCCGTGGAAATATTTTCTCGTCCGAGCAGCCTTACTTCATCAGTAATCTTATCGAGCTTCATCAAATCATCTTTCAAAAGATAATGAAGCCTTGCGTTATTCTGTTTCTTATACTTGGGCAGATAACCGAGTCTGTAACAGTAATACAGATACAGCCCATAAAGTCCGCCTTTCTTTTTCAGCTTCTGCCCTCTGGTCTGCATACGGTACTGTCTTGGCTTGTAAGTCGCCCTCTGGAACGGCTCAATCTCTGCCCATCTGTCACGATTTTCTTTGATACGCTCTACAATCCGGTCATTGGTATAATCTGCTCCGAGATTTTTCAGTCGTATTGGCTTATCGTATCCCTTTGGAATGACCGTCCAGTATTTTCGGCTTGGACTCAGGTTATAAGCATATCCCATTTCCTTGAGAGCAAACTGAAATTCTTTCAGGGTCTTGCTGTGGTCGATAGCATAATCAATGGCTTCTTTTGCAACCGAGTAGCGTGTCGGCATACCTGCCTTTTCTTTCATCGTCAGATAATCCGACTGCTTACTGCGGTTCGGATTCGGGTCATAGTAAAGTCCGTACTTCTCACAAATCCTGTCTGCAACTTTTCGGAATTTGAACCACGCTTTTTCCTCGCCCCACAAATGTTTGCCATCGACGAAAGAAATAGAGTTGACGACAAAATGGCAGTGCAGGTGCTTTGTGTTCAGATGAGTTGTCACAACGACCTGAAATCTTTTCCCCCACACTTCATTCGCAAACTCCATTCCGATTTTCTGTGCCATCTCAGGAGATATATCTGTTTCCTTGAAACTCAAATATCCGTGATAGGCTTGGATACCGTCTGTCTTTTGGTACTGCTCCTTAACCGTTATGAACTGGTCACGGGCAATCGCTACATTACAGTTGATACCCTCAACATAGAACTCACGCTCTGTTTTTTCCTCGTCCTTTGCATAAGCAATAACATCTGCAAGAGCCTGATACTGTTCCGGCGAAAACTCCCTTTTGATTTTTGCAGAAGTCTTTTCGGGATTGGTCGCATAGTCAATGACCTGACCGAGCCTTTCTGTTACCGACCACAACTTTGTTACTGCCATTTCATTTCGCTCTGATTTGGACGAAGATATGTCCTCTCAATCTCTGACTGGAACTTATTCCACTTTGCAGCTTCATTCTTCAGCATAGGTGCGTCAATGAAACCAAGCGTATTTGCTTTAGCCGCAAGCTGATTGATGTTATTACCGATAGAGGAAAGTTCCCTCATCACATCATAGAAGCGGTCATCGGGTTTCTCTTTCGGCTCGTAACCTCTGATAAGTAAACGGATAAGTCCGGCTTCGGAAAGACAAGCCTTCTTTGCCTTTGCTGCTAAGTCCTGTGCTTCCTTGCGGTTAAAGCGTACAATCTTCTGAATGTTTCTCTTTCTCATAATCGGTATCTTCCTTTCTCTTTACTCTGCAATCTTTGTTAATCTGGAATAAGCACATCATCGTAACGCCAAGACAACTGCCGAGCAGTGTTCCGGCGGCGATAAGTAATAACTCTCTCAAATCAAGTTCTCCTTTCTCACGGGGTATTAGGGGCAACCCCTAACGAGCCTTTTACCGTTTGGGAAACTGTGTTTATCCAAATGGTCTGCTCGCTAAGATTAAACATCTCCTCTGGGTTGCCCCGTTCTCAGGCTACTATCTCTCATAATCCTTTGATTTCGGCTTAAAAGGTTCAGCCACGATATTGCCGCCCACTTCCTTAGAAAAGCGTTCAGGATACTTGAACTGTTCCTTATACTTCTTCATCATATCGTCCGGCAAGCTCTGAAAGCTCTCACTCTCAGGCGGTGCATAACAGATAAAGAACTTGCCGCAGATAATATCAACCATCTCTTTCTTATCGTTGTCCTGCACATAAACAGCACGATTAAGCGGAAGTCCTCTCATCTTTCCTTCCTCATTACAGATGATTGCAACGTCATCATCAAATGGCATATATTCCTCAATATCCCCGCCGACAACCTCCTGCATTGCTTCCAGACTGTCGTCGATTACAATTTCCTTCGGGTACTTTTCCGGTTCTACCAAGAGAACTTTAATCTTTGTATCATTCATCGTTCTTCATTCCTTTCGTGTGTTTTTTTATTGTAAATTCCCATCCGCATACAAAGAAAATCGTTGAAGTCCTTACCTGCTTTTGGTGGTTCATCAACGATTTCATACTTATCCGGCAGAATGGTTTTTAAGGTCTGTGCTGCCTTTCTGCCCGCTATATCATTGTCAAAATGGATACGGATTTTCCTGACAGATGGGTTGCTGCCAAGATACTTTTCCAGTGCAATCGGCACTTTACTGTCCTCAATTTTCTTTGCCGGAGAATACACCCCAGACAGCGAAACAAAGCTCATTTCTTTCCAATCCTGCCCGTTCAGCTTCGCAAGCGTGGCATAGGATAACAAGTCAATGGCACACTCAAAGAGGTGTACTTCCTCCAAGTTTTCCTTACCAAGCCGAAAAGAATAATCTTTTTTACTGCCACTGCAATCGCCCATAATCCTACGCTTATTCGTGGAACGGTAGGCTGCATATTTGGGTTCTTTCTTCTCGTCATAGCCTACAAACACAACATTGTGATACGGCAGACTCTCAAAGATAAGGTCATTGGAAATACAGTAATTGATGATTTCAAAATCTATTCCTCTCCCGAAAAGATACTCTGTAATCACTCTGTTGGAAGCACATTTTTCAGGGAGAAGAAGTGGTTTGTTTTCCTCTTTTGACTGTGGCTTTTCATAGACTGGAGCCTGAATCGCTGTGTGTCCGATAATGGTTTCCACCGCTTCAAGGAAGCTGTAACCTTTGACCTTAATCAGATAATCCAAAGCACTCCTGCCGCCAATACCTCTCGACCACCATATCCATTTCCCGTTTGAAATTTTCAAACTGTCGTGGGTTCTGGTGCAATAGGTGTTACCTGAAAACTTAACCAGCTCATACGGTTCATAATTTCTCAGGTAGGTTAATAAGTCCATCTGCTTCGCCTGAATGATTAACTCAGGTGCGATAAATGGCATATCGACCACCGCCTTTCTGTTTATCTCTCATACGATTTCTCCTTTCTGCCGCCGACTGCTTCGCCCTCATCAGGCTCTCCGCCGACAATCTCATTTTCCTTTTTATCCATATTGAGCAGGATATTCAGCTCATCAAGTCGAGCAGTTTTTGCCTTCAATTCTTCCTCTTTGGCAAACGGCTTTTCGATTTCCTGCTTCGCTGTTTCAAACTGCTTTTCCGTATTTTCAAGGCTGTTTTTCGTATCAGCAAGTGTTTCTTCAAAGCGTTCAATGCCGTTATCTATTCTCACAATATTACCGTGAGAATCATCGCCAAGCGGTACATCTCTGCTTGTTTCGCCTTTTAATTTCACAACATAATTACGCTGAACCGTATCAAAATACAGTTCCATTTGAAAGCCACGGTACTCGCCAAGTGGTATCGCATCGGGACTGTTCATTGACTTGCAGGCATTGATGATTGCCTGACCTGCTTCGGCTTTTTCGGAAGAAGAAACACCCGATACCATCATTCCAAGCGGCTGCTCGTCTATCGGTTTCGGGTGTAATTTTGCTGTTTCAACATCTTTGGTAAGTCCCTCTACACGGGATTTCAAGTAAGCAATCTGTTGTGGGTAGAACTTGATGACCTTATCCTCCAGTCCATATTTCTCTGATAAGAAATTGGATTTTAACATCTTTAGCTTCTGTACTTGAATGTCTAAGTCCATCTTTTCTTTGATATATGGATTACCTGTTGCAAGCATTTTTATCTCTGCATAGGACAGTGCGGTTTCATCAATATCCTCTGCCGACCTAACCGGAGATTTGCTCGTCATAATCTGACTTGCGAACTTCTGCTTACCTTCCACAAGCTGATAGAGGTATGCATCAAAGGTCTGCTCTGTTACATAACGGTAAATATCTACCTTCGGATTTTCATTGCCCTGACGGACAATTCTACCGGAACGCTGCTCCAAATCTGAAGGTCGCCACGGACAATCCACATCGTGAAGTGCGATAAGTTTATCCTGCACATTCGTTCCTGCTCCCATCTTCTGAGTAGAGCCAAGAAGCACCCTGACTTCTCCCTTGCGGGTCTTTTGAAACAGTTCTTTTTTCTTCATATCCGTATCGGCTTCGTGTATGAACTTCACTTCACTTTCAGGAATACCTCTCTCAATCAGCTTCTTTCTGATGTCGTTATAGACGGAAAATGTGCCGTCATTCTTCGGCGTGGAAAGGTCACAAAACACAAGCTGTGCAGATTTCTTGTCGGCATTTTCTTTCCATATCCGATAGATGTTATCAACGCAGGCATTGATTTTACTGCCCTCAAAATCAGGCAGCATATCGTTTAGCATACGCTGGTCAAGAGCCAGTTTTCTTCCGTCATTCGTGATTTTCAGCATATTATCTACGCTTGAATCCACACCGCCGCCACGCACCTGCTCGGCTCTCTCTGCAAGGGAAGCAACCATTTCTTTCTGCATTTCTGACGGCTTTACTGCAATGTTATGGTACTTTGCTTCCGGTACTGGCAGGTTCAACATATCTGCTGTTTTAATGTCCGCAATCTCCTTGAACATCGCCATTAGTTCCGGCAAGTTATAGAATTTTGCGAACCTTGTCTTTGCTCTGTATCCTGTTCCTTCCGGTGTAAGTTCCACTGCCGTAATGGTTTCTCCGAAAGTGGAAGCCCAGGCATCAAAGTGCTGCAACCCATTTTTCACAAGCGTGTTGTACTGCAAATATCGCTGTATCGTATAGAGTTCCACCATACTGTTTGAGATAGGTGTACCCGTTGCAAATACGGTTCCTCGTCCTCCGGTAATCTCGTCAAGGTAACGACACTTCATAAAGAGGTCGGAAGATTTCTGTGCTTCCGTCTGTGCGATACCGCCCACATTACGCATTTTTGTATAAAGATAAAGGTTCTTGTAATAATGGCTTTCATCAACAAAAAGCCTGTCTACACCAAGTTCCTCAAAGGTTACAACATCATCTTTTTTCGTCTGGTCATTGAGTTTATCAAGTTTCTGCTTGATAGATTTCTTTGACTTTTCAAGCTGCTTTATGGAGAAGTTTTCCCCTCGGTTTCGCTTGAGTTCCGCAATTCCTCCGGTTATCTCCTCAAGCTGCTGTTCTAAGATTGCCCTCTGTCTTTCAATGGACATCGGGATTTTTTCAAACTGTGAATGTCCGATGATAACTGCGTCATAATCTCCAGTTGCAATCCTTCCGCAGAACTTTTTACGGTTCTTGGTTTCAAAATCTTTCTTTGTTGCGACAAGGATATTCGCCGCCGGATAGAGCTGCAAATACTCAGCCGCCCATTGTTCGGTCAAGTGATTTGGTACAACAAACAGCGACTTGTTACAAAGCCCAAGCCTTTTCGACTCCTGTGCTGCCGCTACCATTTCAAAAGTTTTTCCTGCTCCGACTGCGTGTGCAAGAAGCGTATTTCCTCCGTAAAGGATATGAGCAACCGCATTTTTCTGATGTTCCCTGAGTTCAATTTCAGGATTCATACCATTGAAGATGATATGACTTCCATCATACTCACGAGGTCTGACGCTATTGAATTTCTCATTGTAAGATTTGCAAAGCCTTTCCCTTCGTTCAGGGTCAGACCATATCCAGTCCTGAAATTCCTGCTTAATCATTTCCTGCTTCGACTGAGCAATCGCTGTTTCCTTTTTATTTAGGACAGCCTTTTTCTTTCCCTCATCATCTTCGATATAATCAAAGATACGCACATCTTTTAAGTTCAGCGTTTCCTCAATAATCTTATAGGCATTGATGCGGGAAGTTCCGTAAGTGTTATATGCCCTTACATTTCCTTTGTCATAGGATTTGCCCTCAATATTCCACTCACTCGTAAATGGAGAGAAGTGAACTTTGATGTTCCACTGTGCATAGCGTGGTGTTTCAAGCAAATGAAAGATAAACTCCTGCACATCGTCCGGTGGCAACCAAGTTGCACCAAGTCGCACGGAAATTTCACTTGCAGTCAGGTCTTTCGGCTGCACCTTTTGAAGTGCTTCTACATTGACCTTATAATCTTCCGGATAGAGTTCTGCCGAGTTCTTTGCAATCTTCAGCTTTTCCCTGACATTACCCGAAAGGTATTCATCAGCCATCAGATACTTCGGTTCGTAAGAATTTCCATACTCATAAAGCGGGTTTAGGAAGATAACACCCTTTAAGTCCTCAAAGATTTCATTCTCCGATTTACCGGAAAGCCCCATCATATAGTCCATATCAATCGTGGCTTTTTCTCCAAGAGATACCGCCAACGCTTCGCTTGCCGTATCAACAGAAGTAACCGGAGTATGCGGCTTAATTGTCCTCTTAGAAAACATATCAGCCTTACGCTCCAGTTCTCCGTCCTCTCCGATTATCTCCAATGCGGAAAGCAAAGAGAATGAACTATCCTGCGAGAAAGCAGAAGTATTTGCACGGCTGTTAATGAGTCCGTACTTACCTGAAAAGGTATCATAAAGTCTGTTTAATCGCTCCTGCTCCGCTTTGATTTCGCTGTCAGGGTAATCTTCTGTCTGCAATTCAATCAGCATTCTGACGGAATTTCTAATAGCAATCATACCCTTAATTCGGTTCTCTGCGGTTGCCGATATTTCCACCGGAGTCATACGGGAATTTTCACGATAGTAGATTTTATCGTCTACCAACGTATAGGAAAAGTTTCTCACTGTCGGGTCTGCCGGAATAGAATTATCTTCCTCCTCCAGTTCTTCCTCAGTTTCATATTCCGTGATTTCTCCGTGAATGTTTGCTACTGCTTCATCAAGCTGTGCTGCAAGGTCTGCATTTTCATACGGCACACAAGTTGCTTCCATACCGAAACGCCCCGATACCATTTTCATTTCTCCGAGTATCATTTCGGGGTGCTGCACAAAATAAGAGTTCATCTTAATTCCGTTCTCATCGGTATCAAGATGAACCCAATCCGGCTCAATATCTATCAGTCTGTCACGCTTTTGTAGGATAAGAATATCCGAAACGACTTCCGTTCCTGCATTACCCTTAAAGGTATTATTCGGCAATCGAATTGCTCCAAGAAGCTCTGCTCTCTGTGCAATATACTTTCGTACTGCTAAAGTTTCCTTATCCATTGTGCCTTTGCTCGTTACAAGAGCCATCACACCGCCGGGTCTTAACTTATCAAGGGATTTCGCAAAAAAGTAATCGTGTATCAGGAACTTATGCTTGTCGTATCTTTTATCCGATACCTTAAAATCTCCAAAAGGCACATTACCAACCACTCCATCAAAGAAGCTGTCCGGCAGATTTGTTTCTTCAAATCCTTGTGCCGCAATGGTTGTTTTCTGATAAAGCTGCTGTGCAATCCCTGCGGAAATCGTATCAAGTTCCACACCGTAAATCTTACTGTCCTGCATTGTGTCCGGCAGCATACCGATGAAATTACCGATACCGCAGGACGGCTCTAACAAGTTGCCTTCCTTAAAGCCCATCTGCTCCATTGCCTTATAAATGGCTGTGATAACTTCAGGCGGCGTGTAGAACGCAGTCAACGTGCTTTCTCTTGCCGAAGCATATTCCTCCGGTGTTAATACCGAAGATAGTTCCAGATATTCCGTTGCCCACGCTGAATTATTTTCATCAAAGGCTTCTGAAAGCCCACCCCAACCGACATACTTTGATAAGATAATCTGTTCTTCAGGAGTGGCAAATCTGTTTTCTTCCTGACATTTTTTTAGAAGCTGTATCGCTATAATATTTCTGCGGAAGCGTTCCTTTTTACCAACCGTTTCGACCTCATTTTCTCTGAGATTAAAGGTGTGGCGTTCTGCCATAGGCACATCAGGATGCAGGTCAAATCCTTTGACTTTTTTCTTCTGCTCCCAAGCGGGAACTACCGGCTCAGGCTCTTTATCATAACCGTTTCCTATGCGATACCCCTGACGATGCATCTCATCATAGCTGTCAAAGCCTGACTGTGAAGCTACTATCTCTCGATAATCCTCAATCGGCATACTGCCCATATTGGTCTGAACTTCTTCCGCTTCATTTCTTTCTTCAGCAGGTTCTTCCTTCACAATCAAATGCTCATTCATCGGGTTCTCTCGCACTTTTCTGTCAAACTCTGTGCGTGAAAATTCCTTATTGAACAGTG
>ERZ1503982.292-NODE-292-length-14809-cov-4.026501_pt1 | contig 14809 bp, 17 predicted proteins | sample MGYA00572095_ERZ1503982 | MGnify/ENA primary metagenome ERZ1503982 (study PRJEB39906, sample SAMEA3182062) | gut metagenome | biome: human; feature: gut; material: Stool; isolation source: human stools | place: Canada | collected 2013-01-14 ...
CATTAGTAGTGTAAAGATATTCACTTCTTTTTATATAGTCTTCTAGCACCCGCTACTTGTTTAGGAGTTAATGTATCAAGATAATTACAAGGATTAATATTGTTTCCTCCTACTACTATCTTATTAAAACACTCTATTAACTCTATATTTACTTTAATATCTTCTAGATAATTTATAAAATCATAAAACTTATCTAGTGATAATCTATCTACTCTGCCATCATATAAATAATTTAATATCATAATTATATAACAATATATATATCAGTATTTTCATCAATCTTATAATCTGCTAAATCATCAGTCTGTGATAATGTTTGATACTTAGTGTTATTATATTTAATTAATGAAGAATTAGTTAAATATCTACCAGGAAATGATTTATTACCCGCTATTTTACAACTATCTAAGTCTACTATATATATTTCTTGTTTATCTCTTTCTACTAGAAAGTTATCTTCATGAATATCTCCTAGATAGAAGTTATTTAAATTAGTATATTTACGAATATTTTGCATCTGTTCTAGTATTCTACCAATACTCTTTAGATAATGAATCTTCTCTTCATAAGTAATATCAGGATTATTTAATATAACACTTAAGTTTATTCCTTTTATATACTTCATAGTGAAAGCTTCTATTTTTTTATTAATAGATACTAAAGATTCGGGTAATACAAAATTACTAGGCATACTATCTTTATTAGCATTTAATGCTTCTATTGTATATAATTTATTAGCAAATATTATTCCATCAGTACGATGTAATTTCTTAAGTAATTTTTCTTTACCATAATAAGGATATTTAAATAATTCACACTCTGTGCTAGTTACATTTTTTGGTAATATAAGTGGTTCTAAACTATTTAATTTAGTCTTAGACATATTAATTATTTGCATAAATATTCCCCCCTCTTTTGATGCCGCTATTATAGCACAAAAGTAATAAAAATGCAAATTAATCTAAGTATAATCTAATACTAGAATATTCTGGTATTCTACTTCCTGCTTCTGGAGACTGATTAATTACTTTATCTCCACTGCCACTATACTCTATAGTAAAAGATTTTAGTTTACTAGCTGCTTCTTTTTTAGTTAAGCCTACAACATCTTCTACGGTATAATATTTTTGGTCATACCATTGATACTTTTTATCAGTTCCACCTTCTTGTTTTTTAATATTTAAGGCTGATATAGCATCTTCTAGGATATTTTTTACTATAGGAGCGCTAACTGTACCTCCATACTGGGTTACACCCTTAGGATTATCTATGGCTAGATATACTACTACTTTGGGATCATTAGCAGGCATAAAGCCAATAAAGGATACTATATAATTACCATGCATATAAACACCATTATTAACCTTTTGAGCAGTACCTGTCTTTCCTCCTACTCGATAGCCATCTATATAAGCATTCCTACCAGTACCTAATGATACTACTGATTCAAGTGTCATTCTTACTTTTTCACTTGTTTCTTTAGTAACAATATTTTCTCTTACTTTAGTAGGTTCTATTTCTTTAATAATTTGGCCTGTTTCATGTTCAGTAATTCTCTTAACAATATAAGGCTTATATAATGTACCTCCATTAATTGCTGCGGAGACTGCTGCTACTTGTTGAATAGCGGTAACACTAACTCCTTGACCAAAGGCAGTAGTAGCTAGTTCTACTGGCCCTACTTTATCTAAATTGAATAGTATTCCTGAACTTTCTCCATTTAAATCTATACCTGTTTTTTTACCATATCCAAATTTATTTATATAATCAAATAATGTTTCTTTTCCTAATCTTCGGCCTAATTCTACAAAGCCAGGGTTACATGAATTTTGTACTACTTCAAGAAAAGTTTGGGCTCCATGTCCACCAGCCTTCCAGCACTTAATCCTAGCACCATCAACATTAACAGAACCACCATCGTAAAAAGTATCTTTAAGTAAATCTACCTTACCTTCATTAACTGCTGCACTTACTGTTAATATTTTGAAAGTACTACCTGGTTCATAACTAGCCCATATAGCCATATTTCTATTTATTACTTCAGTACTATAATTCTTATAATTATTGGGATTAAAATTAGGTCTAGAACTCATACCAAGTATTTCTCCTGTATTAGGATCCATAGCTAATGTCCATGCTCCTTCAGGATTATATTTAGTTACAATATTATCTAGTTCTCTTTCAATAGAAGATTGTAATTCATAATTAACTGTTAAATATATATCTAACCCATCTTCTGGTTCTACATATACGGAATTTCTATCTAAATTATTACCCTTAGCGTCAGAAAAGTATTGTACTCCTCCATATTCTCCTGTTAAAATATCATCATACTGAAGTTCTAAGCCACTAAGGCCTTGATTATCTATGCCAACATAACCTAAAACATGAGATAACATTTCATTATGGGTATATTCTCTTTTAGATTCCTTTAAAAGATATACTCCATCAAAATGAAAACTATTTATTTGATCCGCTATTTCGTAGGAAAGTCTTCTTCCTTCAGGGTGTACTCTTTCCATCATTGTCTTCTTATATATATGCTTTTCGATATCTTCTTTAGAAACTCCTAATACTTTACTTATTTGCTCTGCTACTAAGTTTTTATCTTTTATTTGATTAGGAATAAATACTAATGATGTAGTTGTTACATTACCTGCTAATAATTCACCATCTATAGTATATATCTTACCTCTATCGGCTTCTATTGGTAAATTTCTACTCCATAATCCATTAGCTAATTTATTAAGTTTCTTATAATCTATTACTTCTATATAAAATACTTTAGCTATTATTATTATAAATACTAGTATTACTATTAGTAATACTATTTTAATTCTTTTATGTATATTCTTACTAAACAATGATATCACCCTACTAAAGAGTATTCTTGAATAAACAATTTAATTCTTAAAAACAGTTTTATTTTATGTCTTTTTACATATTGGTATATTTTCTTTTTATTAAAAATTTAATAAATATTTGGTTTGTTATTGTAATTATTTTATTTTTTTGATATATTAATAATGAAAGGAGTAAGATATGGTTAGTTATTTTATAGCTATGTTATTAGGAGGCTCTGTATTTATATTGCTTTTGGTTATAGCATTATATGCAGTTTATGTTATTGGACTTTGGAAATTGTTTAAAAAAGCAGGAAAACAAGGATGGGAAGCTATTATTCCATTTTATAACACATATGTGCTTGTAGAAATATCTGGTCTTAATTGGTGGTATTTCCTTATTGCTATATCTGGCACTATTCTTGGCATGTTAAAAATTAATGGTCTTGATTATGTTGCTAATATTGCAACCTTAGTAACTAGATTCTTTATCTTCTGGAATATTGGTAAGAAGATGAAACAAAATCATGTGCCAATTGCTATTTTAGGAACTTTATTTGCTCCAATTGTTGCAATGGTACTAGGTTTATCTAATAGTTATCAATTCGATAATACTATTTCTGTTAGTCCTAATGGTCCTTTTGGTTCCGAGAATACAAATACTGAAAGATTTTGTTTAGGATGTGGAGTTAAATTAAAACCTAATGCTAAATTTTGTGATAATTGTGGAAAAAAAGTCGATTAGAAATTCTAATCGATTTTTTTATATAATAGAAACTTAAGATTCACTTAATATTATTTTGTTACATAATCAAAAAGACTGCTAAGAAATTAATTGTTTAAATTTCCTGACAGCCTCTAATTTTATGCATTCATTTGTTTTGCAACTTCGTCAGCAAAGTTTTCTTCTCTTTTTTCCATACCTTCGCCAACTTCGTATCTTACGAAAGATAATACTTTCATATTTTTGCTTTCTACATATTTAGATACTTTCATTTTGTTTTCTTTTACAAAGCCTTGATCTAATAAACATACTTCTTCATAGAATTTATTTAATCTTCCATTTACAATCATAGGTAATTTATTAGCATCTAGTCCTTCATTCTCTGCTTGTTCAGTTAAGATTTCTCTTTCTTTTTCTACTCTTTCAGTAGGTACTGAATCTTTATCTAAATATAGTGGTCTCATAGCCGCTATTTGCATAGCAACATCTTTTGCTACTTCTTCATCAGTTCCTTCTAAAACTGCTAATGTAACAATTTTTCCACCCATATGTGAATAAGTGCCAAATACTTGATTATCTTCTTTTTCTACTAGTTCAAATCTTCTAAATGATAATTTTTCTCCAATAGTAGCAGTTTTGTCAATAATAATATTTTCAATAGTATTACCTTCTACTTCTAATTTCATTACTTCTTCAACTGTTTTTACATTACTACTTAAAATTGCAGTAGCAATTAAATCTACTAATCCAGTAAATTCTGGATTTTTAGCAACAAAGTCTGTTTCTGAATTTACTTCAACAATAACAGCTTTATTTCCTTCTACTTTAGCCTTAGCTAATCCTTCAGCAGCAATTCTTGTTTGCTTTTTAGCAGCTTTAGAAATTCCTTTTTCTCTAAGCCAAGTAATTGCTTCTTCCATATTACCATTTGTTTCAGTAAGAGCTTTTTTACAATCTAGCATTCCTGCTCCTGTTGCTTCTCTTAACTCTTTTACCATATTTGCAGTAATCATAGTATTCCTCCTTATTTTAAATTTTCAATTAATTCTTCTTTTTTCATTTTTGAATAGCCTTTAATTTCTTTTTTCTTAGCTAAATCTCTAAGTTCTGCTACTGTTAAGATATTTAAATCTAATTCTGGCTTTTCTTCTTTGATTTCTTCTTTTTCAGTAACTTCTTTAGTTTCTTTTACTTCTTTTTTATCTTTTTTAGCAAAAGTTTTTTCTTTAACAGGCTTTTTATCATCTTCACTTACATAATCAATAATAGTTCCACCATTTGCTTCAATAATAGCATTTGTTAATGAACCAAGTACTACTTTGATACTTCTTACAGCATCATCATTTCCTGGAAGTACATAATCTACATCGTCTGGATCACAGTTAGTGTCAATTAGACCAAATACTGGAATACCTAATTTTTTAGCTTCTCTTATTGCATTATATTCTTTAGTTGAATCTACAATAATGATTGCTTGTGGTAATTTAGTCATTTCTCTAATACCACATAAGTTTTTATTTAATTTTTCGTATTCTTTCTTAAGTCCTACTACTTCTTTCTTAGGTAATCTATCAAATGTACCATCTTTTTCCATTTTTTCGATTTCTTCTAGACGATTTACTCTTCTTCTGATAGTTTTGAAGTTTGTTAATGTTCCTCCTAACCATCTTTCAGTCATGTAATACATGTTACTTCTTTCTGCTTCTTCTTTACATACTTCTTGGGCTTGTTTTTTAGTTCCTACATATAGAACTTTACCTCCTTCTGCTGCTATTTTATTTAATGCTTCATATGCTTCTTCCATTTTAGCAACAGTTTTTTGTAAGTCAATGATATAAATATCATCTCTAGAGTTATAAATATACTCTTTCATTTTAGGATTCCATCTTTTAGTTTGATGACCAAAGTGAACTCCTGCTTCTAACAAATAGCTCATAGATACTACTGTCATAATTATCATATCTCCTTTCGTTTTTTCTTCCAAATATCTCTTCTTTAATATCCACCTTATATTAGGCACTCGAATAATTAAATCAATATTTGTGTATATTTTTTGAAAAGCCAATAATATATTACCATATTATGCTAAATAAGTAAATATTTTTCATGAATTTTATAACAAAAGTGCTATGACAGAGACCTTAGACTCTGTCATACCCTGAAAGACTTATTTTATATAAGGCTGTAAGGGCAAAAGAAAAAGAGATAACTCTCTACTTCTTTAATATAAATGATTTTAATATAATATTATTATTGCCATCTTTTGTATATGATATTATACCATCACTAGTTTCTTTATCTAGAATATCTGCTAGTCTAGTACTATAAGTAGCTTTAACACTTGCTATATATTCTCCTTTCTTATATTCTACTTTATCACTAGTAATCATTGATACATATACACCATTACTACCAGGATGTCTATTATCAAAGTAAACATAATCTTTATCATACTTAGTATTACCCATTTTGCCTTTAGTTATTTTAAAATCTTCTCCTAGTAATTCTTTATAGTATTTATTAAATATCTTGTAATCTAAATATGCTAAAGTAAAATCACTAGTAGGAGTATCTTCAACTACAGACTGGTCTCCTGCTGATAAAACTATAAAACTATCTATATTATCTTGATAGCTTAATATATATTCCATAACAAATAATTGTCTATTTTCATATTTTTCTAGGTAATTATAATTATATTTAGGACTATATTTACCATTATCATCTTGACTATCAATACCTTCTTTTACTATTAACCAACCAAGAGGAGAACCTATTTTAGATAAATGATTGTTGATATCTTTTAGTTCTTTTTCTTCATCTATTTCTATTTTATTATCTTCTTTTATTAATATTTTATCTGTTACTATGTAACCCGCTACTAAGAGGCATATTATACCTATTATTATACAAAAAATATTTAACTTTTTCATTTTTTATCACCTACTATAAGTATAACATATAATTAAAAAAAATTAACCTAAATTTGGTTAATTTTATTATTTTATTTTTCTTGCTTCTAAATAGAATCTCTTATCATAACTATGTCCCATAGAGAATGTTTTTCTTGGTAAGGCACCATCTAATATTACAGTTCTAAATAATTCTTCTTTAGGCATTGCTTCAAATAGAATGGCTACATTATTTTCTTCTTTGCCCATACCTCTAGTTGTTTCATCGCCATGAATATAATCTAGTTTTCCTTCATGATCTTTTAGGTATTCATCTAAGAACATTTGAATAGAACCTACTGCTATATTAGATTTGGGATTACTAATATATAATTTTTTATCAAAATCTTTTGTTACCAATTCAAAGTATTCCCCTTTTCCTTCTTCATTGATATCATAATATTTATTTAATTCTTCAATTAAGTTATTTACATCTGTATTAAATATTACTCTATGTATTGGTTCGAATTCTAAAGCTTCACTATGCAAGTTTACTATTTCTACTAAGGCATATCTAGCTGGATTATTTAAATATTCTTCTTTGCTCATAGTTTTCTTTAAGTTTTCATAATTTGCTTTAGCGGTTGCTAATGAATGATTTCCATCTCCCATTGCAAATAGTAGTATTCCTTTATCTTTAACATTATATTTGTTTTCAAAGTAATCTTTAGTTATAACCTTTAATGTGACCTCCATTTTCCATTAGGTCAAAGTCGTAAACGATATCTTTAGCTGTTACTTTGTTTTTTAAACTTTCGATAATATTTTTCTTTTCATCATCTATTAAAATCATTATATGTGGTAATTCTAAGGGAGCATTTTCTCTTACTTTTAGTCCTGGTGGTATTCTTTCAATTACGGTTTTTTCAGTTGCTCTTATTAGTGTTTGAGAACCTTTTTCATAAGAATAGTCTTCTAAGTCAACCATTCCCATTAATCCTTCTCTTACTTTACCATCACTTTGTTTTCTTTCTAGATAAATCATAGTATTTGGATATTCTTGGAAAATATTTTCTTTTAAATAGTCTTCCATTGTTAAATTTATCTTTTTGATTCTTTCTTCAACATTTTCTTCTTCTAAATATAATTCTGGTAAGATTAGATTTAGAGTTGATGGTGAAGAACCTACTATACTCTCTACTTCTTTCCAATATTCTGGTTCACTTGTATATTGGTCACAAGCTACTACTGACCATTTGGTCATGTCTACATCTTTTGGTAATAAGATGTTTGCTCTTTTAAATGGTAACATTTCTGCACTCTCCTTTTCTTTAATTATATATTAGCAGATATTTTGTTTATTGTAAATATTTATTTGTTATTTAAGATTTCTTTTATTATTTCTCTTTCATCTAAATGTTCTCTTACACCATTTATTTCACGATATGTCTCATGACCTTTTCCTAACAAAAGAATTATGTCTCCTTCTTTTGCATTATCAATAGCATATTTTATAGCATCCTTACGACTTGGTATTTTTATGTATTTTCCAGATGTTTTCTTTAAGCCTATTTCGATATCATTCATGATATCATTTATATCTTCATATCTAGAATTATCTTCAGTTACTATGGTAAAGTCTGCTAGTCTTCCGGATATTTCGCCCATGTCATAGCGACGTTCTTTACTTCTATTTCCACCACAGCCAAATAAACTTACGATTCTTTTTGGATTATATGCTCTCATAGTCTCTAGTATACTTTGCATTGATAATCCATTATGAGCATAATCTATTATAACACTATATTTACTAGATACTGGTACTATTTCTACTCTTCCTTTTACTGCTACTTTTGATAGGGCTTTTTTAATATTTTCTACTTTGCATCCTATTAGATATGTTGTTAAAATAGCACTAGAAGCATTATAAGCTGAGAATTCTCCTGGTGTATTTACTAGAAAAGTATCTTCTATGATTCCTTTAGTATTTAGTTCTAGTCCTATAAAATGTTCTTTCCTTAATAATTTGATATTATCTATTAAAAGATTAGCTTCTTTATTTTTACCAAAGGTATGTATATCACAAGTACTATTTTTTATCATATCTTCATAGTGGATATCATCAATGTTTAGTATACCATGTTTGCATTTTTGGAATAATAGGCTTTTACTATAAATATAGTCTTCCATATTCTCATGTTCTCCTTCACCGATATGGTCTTTGGTTAAGTTAGTAAATACTCCATAATCAAAGGAAAGGCCCTCTACTCTTCCTACTTTTAAAGCTTGAGATGATACTTCCATAATAGCATATTCTACTTTATCATCTACCATTTCTTTTAGATATTTTTGTATATCATAACTTTCAGGAGTTGTATTTACAGTATCGTAATGAGTATTTCCAATAAATACTCCCATTGTACCTATAACTCCAGTCTTGTGACCATCTTCTTCAAGAATATTCTTAATCATCCATGATGTTGTTGTTTTACCCTTGGTTCCTGTTATTCCTATCATAGTTAATTTACTAGCAGGATTATCAAAATAATTTATGGCTAATAATGATAAATTCTTTCTAGTATTTGGTAATTTTACTACAGTTACATCTTCAGGTACTTCAACATCTTTTTCGATAATGATTGTTGTTGCTCCTTTTTCAATAGCGGATTTTATATAATCATGACCATCTACTTGAGTTCCTGATAAGCATATAAAAGCTGAACCATTAGTTACTTTTCTGGAATCATAGTATAATCCTGATACTTCGGTATCTAGACTTCCTTTTATTAATTTATAATCAATGTTATTTAATATTTTTTCTAATTTCATTGTTTCACCTCTCTAATTTATTATATTACTTTTTGCATATTTTTTAAAGTTTTTTATTCCACAGTTAAATAAGAAATCCACAATTAATTAATAAAATAGGAACTTTAAATTCCTATTCTATAACTATATTTTCTGCTTTTAATTCATCTTTAAATATTTCTTTAAAGTTTACTAATTCTTTTTTTATTACATCTGGATATACGGCTTTGGTTGTTCTTACAGCATCGTATATATTTTTAAAATCTATTGTTTTACGATCTTCATATATAGCATTAGAGAAACATTGTCTTAATATTACTAAAGCTATATCAGGATATCTTGATGATATTTCATATACTCTTTTAAATTCTGTTGTCATATTTACAATGAATTTCATTATTTTTTCCTTAATAAAATCGGTATAAGGAAGAATTACTCCTGTTTGTTTTTCTAATTTGGGTAATGTTTTTAAAAGAATTTCTACGGTCATTTCTTCAGTTGGTTCTGATACATCTACTTTTTCAAATCTTCTTAAGAAGGCTTTATCACGCATGATATATTTTTCATATTCATATGTTGTAGTAGCACCAATCATTTTAATTGTTCCACGACTTAGTCCTTCTTTAAACATATTGGCTAGGTCTAAGGCTCCTGCTGCATCATTACCTATTAATGTATGTATTTCGTCAATAAATAAAATTACTTTCTCTTTTTGTTTTAATTCTTCTACTAATTTAAGGACTCTATTTTCTTCACCATTATTAGTTAATAATGCTGTTGTATTGACACGATATATAGTATAACCATCTAAGGCTTTTGGCACTTCATGTCTTTGAATACGATAAGCTAGGCCCTCGACTATAGCGGTTTTACCAATACCTGGCTTACCTACTAGTACAGCTGATTTTTCTGGTGTTAGTAGTACTAAAATTAATTTTTTTATTTCTTCATCCCTTGCTATAGCAGGATTTGTTATGTATTCTACTTCAGTTAAATTATCCGAAAATCTTTCTAATATACTTTCCATTTATTTGCCTCCTAGTGAGAGAAGGATTAATATTAATCCACTTACCATTATACCAGATAGAAAGATGGCATCTAAAAAACCACCGTTTGTTCTTTTTTTATAATCATAATACATTTTATATTTTCGATTTGTCATGGTATTCTCCTACAATATATTTTTTATATCTTTCTTTAATTTTTCATCTTTAATATTCGCTAATAGTGTATTTAACTCTTGTGACTTTTGATATAATTTTAATTTTTCTTCATAAAAATATAATTTATTTTCTATTGACTTTATACTTTTATGAATAGCATTTCTACTTACATTTTCATTTTCACTTATTTCTCCTAATGATAAATTATTAAAATAATAATCTTCAAAATGTTCTTTTTGTTTATCACTTAATAGTTCACTATAGAAGTCATATAATATTATTAAATATTCTCTTTTTTCCATTAAATTATTTTTACTAATGTATATATTACTTCAATAACTATTAGTAATACTCCTAATCCAAATAGTATATATACCATTTTTTTCTTTGATTCATCTTCAATGTAATAGTAGCAAATGCAAAATAAGAATAAAGCAAATAATATTAGTGTTGCTGGTAAAAAGACAACATTTATTATGGAAAGGACTAATAATACTAGGAATATAATTCCTATTATTAAAGATATTATTAGTTCTACTTTTTTTAATCTTTCAGCGTCTACTAATTTATATTTCTCTTCTTTCTTCTTTTTTATTTTTGATGTTTTTTCTTCTTTTTTCATTTTTTATCTCCCTTTCTATTTCTTATAAATCTTTAAATAAACCATAAATATACTTTTCAATATCAAAGGCTTCTAAATCATCTTCTTGTTCTCCTAGTCCTACATATTTTACTGGTATATTTACTTCTTCTTTAATAGCAAGAACTATGCCACCTTTAGCTGTTCCATCTAATTTGGTTAAGACTATTCCTGTTATATCTGTTACTTCACTAAAGGCTTTGGCTTGTGATATTCCGTTTTGTCCTGAAGTAGCATCCACTACTAAAAGTGTTTCATGTGGAGCAGAAGGAATTAGTTTTTTTATTACAGAATTCATTTTGGATAGTTCATTCATTAAATTTACTTTATTTTGAAGTCTTCCAGCGGTATCTATTAGTATTACATCATAATTTTCTTTTATACCTTTATCAACACCATCATATACTGCCGCTGATGGATCTTTTGATTTAGTACTAACAACATCAATATTGGTTCTTTTCCCCCATTCTTCTATTTGTTCGATGGCACCTGCTCTAAAGGTATCCCCCGCTACTAATAGAACTTTTTTACCTTCTTTTTTTAATTTATTAGCAATTTTTCCGATGCTTGTTGTTTTTCCAACTCCATTAACGCCAATAAAGAGAATTACGGTTGGCCCTTCTTCACTATAATTTATTTTACTTTTTAAAACGCCATTATTTACATACATTATTAATAGTTCATCAATTATTATTTCTTTTAGAGTTTCACTATCCTTTATATTTTCTTCCTTTACTCTTTTCTTTAATTTATCAACAAATTTTACAACTGTATTTACACCAATATCTGCCATTATTAGAATATTTTCTAATTCCTCAAAATAATCATCATCAATATTCTTATACTTCTTAGATAACTTAGCTAATTCAGTTGAAAATTCTTTTCTTGTTTTAGTAAGTCCTTCTTCATATTTTGCTGCCTCTTTGTCTTTTGAAAAGACATTTTTTATCTTATTAAATAATCCCATGCTTTTTTACCTCCTGTTAATTATCTATATACATTATAACATTTTTATGTATAAAAATAAAGAAAAATTAAACATCTATTTTAGATATTTAATTTAAAATACTGTTTAATTCTTCTATTTGTTTATTTAATTCTTCAATATTACAACCTTTTATCTTCTTCTTATCTGATATATTTCTTTTATTCTGAGTATTCTAGCCACTGATTTGTCGATATCTTCTTCTTTTATTTTACCTGTTTTTACCATTTTTATTACTTTATTTATTACTTTGTAATCATCTTTACGATATTTAAATAGGATAATATCTGCTCCCGATGTAAAAGCTTTCTTTAATGAAACACTTTTATATAATAAATCAACTGGTTTCATTCTTATATCATCAGTTATTACTAAATTGTCATAATGAAGTTTTTCTCTTAAATATTCTTTTATTAATTTTTTTGATAAGGATGATGGTAATCCTTTGGTTAGTTTTCTTATAACTATGTGGCTTATCATTATGCCATCACAGCCATTATCTATTGCTTCTTTGAATGGTAATATATGCTTATTTAATACTTCTTTATAATTAAAAGTATAAGGTAATAATATGTGAGAATCTTTTTTTGTTATTCCATGTCCTGGAAAATGCTTAATAATAGAAATTACATTATTTTTTTGCATTTCTTTCATATATAGTATTCCATATTCTTTTACTATATCAACATTATCAGAAAAGCATCTATCTTTTATAACTTTACTTGATGAATTGTTATCGATATCTAAATCTGGAGCAAAATTCATATTGATACGAGTATTATATAACATTTTGGATATTATTTCAGAATGTTTTTTTATTAATTTCTTGTCTTCTAACTTAGAAAACTTATTAATACTTTTTAAATTTTTTATTTCTGATGGCATTCTGTTTACACGGCCGCCCTCTTCATCTACCGCTACGAATAAGGGTATTTTATTTTCTTTATTAGCTTCTTTTAATTTATTGATTAAAGTTAACATTTCACTATAAGAGGAATAATTTTTTTTATAAAGAATTACTCCTCCTATTTGATTGTTTTTGATTAATTCTAAAATTCCTTCTGTATTGGAACTGTTTATTCCAAACATAAACATTTGACCAATTTTTTCTTCTAATGTTAATTTTTCTAGCATAATTATACTCCTTTAGAGAAAACAGAAAAGACTATTTAGCCTCTTCTGTGCATCTTGTTTCTCTTATTACTGTTACTTTTATAGTACCAGGATATTTTAATTCATTTTCTATTTTTTCTTTGATTTCTCTAGCTATTTGATATGCTGTTAAATCGTCTACTTCTTCAGGTTTTACCATTACACGAAGTTCTCTACCAGCTTGAACGGCATATGCTTTTTCGACACCGGAAACATCATTACCTATTGCTTCTAATTCTTCTAATCTTTGAATATAATTTTCTGAAGAATCATTTCTAGCACCTGGACGTGATGCTGAGATTGAATCCGCTATTGAAACAATAGACGCTATAATGCTTGTTGGTGGTACATCTCCATGATGAGAAGCTATAGAATTTATAACAACTTCATCTTCACCATATTTTTTAGCTAAATCAGCACCAATTTTTACATGGCTTCCTTCCATTTCAAAATCAATTGCTTTTCCAATATCATGAAGTAAACCTGCTCTTTTAGCAAGATTGACATTTTCTCCTAATTCACCTGCTAATATGCCGGATAAATTAGCAACCTCCATAGAGTGCTTTAAGGCATTTTGTCCATAACTACTTCTAAAGTGTAATTTTCCTACTATTTCTACTAATTCAGGATCCATTTTAGATAATCCAAGTTTATATAAAGCATTTTTACCATACTCTTTAATAGCGGTTCTTACGTCTGCACATGTCTTAGCATATAATTCCTCTATTCTAGCCGGATGAATTCTGCCATCTTTAATTAATGTTTCTAGAGTAAGTCTTGCTATTTCTCTTCTTAATGGATCAAAACTTGAGATTACAATAGCTTCTGGAGTATCGTCAATTATTAAATCAACACCTGTTACTGATTCTATTGTTCTAATATTTCTTCCTTCTCTACCAATTAATCTACCTTTCATTTCATCATTAGGTAATGCTATTACAGATACTGTTTGTTCACTAGTAATATCTGCTGAATATTTTTGCATTGTGCCTACTAGCAATTCTTTACTCTTTTCATCAACTTCTAATTTGGCTTCAGCCTCTTTTTCTTTGATATATGCTGTTATTTCTTTTGACATTTTTTCTTCAACGATTTTCATTATTTCAGTTTTTGCTTGTTCTTTGCTGTATTTACTTATTTTTTCTAATTCTTCTAGTTCTTGTTTCTTAATCTGTTCCATTTCTTCTTTTGCGTCTTGAATTTTTTGCTGTTTTTCTAATAAATTATTTTCTCTTTCCTCTAGAGAATTTTCCCTATTTTGCATTGCTAAATCACGGCGATCAATATTATTTTCTCTTTGAAGAAGTCTTTCTTCTTGCTCTTTTATTTCGCCTTTTTTCTCTTTTATTTCTTTATCCGCTTCAATTTTTAATTTATGTATTTCTTCTTTAGTTTCAAATAAAGATTCTCTTTTAATTTTATCTGCATCTTTTTTTGCTTTTTCGATTATTGAATCTGCTTCTTTTTCTTGATTTTTTTTCTTTAAAATATTTATAACTATAATGCTAACTAGTCCAACAATTAATCCAAGAACAAATAGTAAAATGGAGAAAACTGTTTCATTCATCTGAACACCTCCATTCTTTAATTATATATTATAGAA
>ERZ1503982.349-NODE-349-length-13011-cov-4.172970_pt1 | contig 13011 bp, 11 predicted proteins | sample MGYA00572095_ERZ1503982 | MGnify/ENA primary metagenome ERZ1503982 (study PRJEB39906, sample SAMEA3182062) | gut metagenome | biome: human; feature: gut; material: Stool; isolation source: human stools | place: Canada | collected 2013-01-14 ...
GAATATAATAGATATGGTTGATATATAGTTTATAGACTTTGATTATAAACTACTATGTAAGATGATATTACAATAGAAATATAAAAAAATAAAAAAATTAGCAATTTTATGTTGACATTGCTAAAAAATAGTAATATAATGATATTAGCAATGGAAATAAAGAATTGCTAAAGGAAGTGATATAATGATCACCAAGAGACAAAATGAAATACTAAAAGTAATAGTAGAAGAATATATTAGAACTGCTAAACCAGTAAGTTCAAATCATATTTGTAAGAAATTAAAATGTTCTAGTGCTACAATTAGAAATGAAATGGTAGCCTTAGAAGAATTACATCTACTAGAAAAAAATCATTTTGCATCAGGAAGAATACCTAGTGAAGAAGGTTATAAGTATTATGTAGATAATTTAATGAAAACTATTTTTAGAAATAATACATTAGATTTAAATGATACTATTAAGAAGAGTATAGAGATAATTAGTGAGATAACTAACTATACAGCAGTTGTACTAGGAGGTGCTTCTAAAGAAAATAGACTTAAGAAAGTAGAAGTAGTTCCACTAGAAGATAATAAAATATTATCTATAGTAATAACAGATAAAGGAGTAGTACAACATAAAACATTATACTTACCCAATACTGTTCCTAAAGAAGATGTAAAGAAAACAGTAGAATTAATAAATAAATTAGTAATAGGTACTCCTATTAACGAGGTAAGTGAAAAACTAGAGTATGAAGTAAAACCAATTATAAAAGATTATGTTGGTCAATATGAAGTACTTTATAATACCTTCTATGATGCATTTCATGAATTTACTTCTGCTCAAAGAGAAAATGCTTACTTTGGTGGAAAAACTAATATGTTAAAGCAACCAGAATTTACTAATATCGATAAAGTAAAAGAAATACTTAGTAAATTTGAAGATATAGATAGTATTTCTAAAATGAAAGAAGAAGATAATGGAATAAATATTTATGTTGGTAGTGAAACAGAACTTACAGATGATGTTTCAGTTATTAAAACTAAATATAATATAGATGGAACCGAAGGAACAATAGCAATAATTGGACCAAAGAGAATGGAGTATGATAGAGTGGTAACACTGCTAGATTACATTAAAAATAATTTAGGAGGTCAAAGTGGAAAAGAAGAATAATAAACATAAAAAAGAAGAAAAAGAAATAAAGAAAGAACATTGCAGTAATGAAGAATGTAACTGCAAAGAGGCTAAAGAAGAGTGCACTTGTAGTGAAGAATGCTCTTGTGGTGATAATAAACTAGAAGATAAAATAAAGAATCTAGAGGAAGCACTTCTAAGAAGTCAAGCTGAACTTATTAATTATAAAAGAAGAAAAGATGAAGAAACTAATAGAATAATAAAATATGCTGAAGAAGATATTTTAAAAGGTTTTCTTCCTATCTTAGATAACTTTGAAAGAGCAATAAGTATGGATGATGATAACTTAGAAGATGAAGTATCTAAGTTTCTAGAAGGCTTTAAACTTATGTATAAGCAAATAAAAGATTTACTTGAAAAGTTTGAAGTAAAAGAAATAGATTGTTTAGGTAAAGAATTTGATCCAGCACTAGAACAAGCTGTTGTTGTTGATCATGATGAAACTAAAGAATCAGGAGTTGTAACAGTAGTGTTACAAAAAGGTTATATGTATAAAGATAGAGTACTTAGAACTGCTATGGTGAAAGTAAATGAATAAAGATACCATAAAAGAAATAATATATATAATAGTATCAATATTACTAGCAGTTCTAGCAGTTAAATTTGTTATTTGGCTATTACCAGTAATATTAATTGCTTTAGTTAGTTATCTATTATACATGAATATAAAAAAGAATAAAAAAGAGGAAAATATAAATAAAGAAAAAAATATTAAAGTCATTCATGACTTTGATGATGATAAATAAGAAAGGAAATGATAAATATGAGTAAAATTATAGGAATAGATTTAGGAACAACTAATAGTTGTGTTGCTGTATACGATGGAGGTGAAGCAAAAGTTATAACAAACCCTGAGGGTATGAGAACAACTCCATCAGTAGTAGCATTTAAAAATGGAGATATTATTGTTGGTCAAAAGGCTAAAAACCAAATGGTAACTAATAAAGATACAATATCTTCAATTAAAAGAAAAATGGGTACTAGTGAAAAAGTATCTGCTAATGGAAAAGAATATTCTCCAGAAGAGGTATCTGCTATGATATTAGGAGATCTTAAGAAGACTGCTGAAGCATACTTAGGCGAGACTGTTACAAAGGCTGTTATTACAGTACCTGCATACTTTAATGATGCACAAAGACAAGCTACTAAGAATGCAGGTAAGATTGCTGGCTTAGAGGTAGAAAGAATTATCAATGAACCAACAGCAGCAGCTCTTGCTTATGGTCTAGATAAACAAGATAAAAACCAAACAGTACTTGTATATGACCTAGGTGGTGGTACATTCGATGTATCTATCCTAGAATTAGGAGATGGTGTATTTGAAGTTAAATCAACTAGTGGTAATAACCATTTAGGTGGCGATGACTTTGATGAAAGAGTTATGGATTACATCGTAAGTGAATTTAAGAAAGAAACTAGTGTAGACTTAACTAAAGATAAAATGGCTATGCAAAGAGTTAAAGATGCTGCTGAAAAAGCTAAAAAAGATCTTAGTGGTATGACTACTACTGAAATATCATTACCATTTATATCACAAGGTACTGATGGTCCAATTCATTTAAATATGAGTTTAACTAGAGCTAAATTTGAAGACTTAATTAGTGATTTAGTAGAATCTACTACTGAACCAGTAAGAAAAGCTTTAAAAGATGCTAACTTATCTGCTAAAGATATTGATAAAGTATTATTAGTAGGAGGTTCTACTAGAATACCTTGTGTACAAGAACTAGTTAAGAAAGAATTAAATAAAGAACCTTCTAAAGAAGTTAACCCTGATGAAGTAGTAGCTATGGGAGCAGCTATTCAAGGTGGAGTATTAACAGGAGATGTTAATGATATCGTACTTCTAGATGTAACACCATTATCACTTGGTATTGAAACATTAGGAGGAGTAATGACAGTATTAATACCTAGAAATACTACAATTCCTACTAGTAAGAGTCAAGTGTTCTCAACTGCTGCTGATAATCAACCTGCTGTTGATATCCATGTATTACAAGGTGAGAGACCAATGGCTAATGATAATAAGACCCTTGGTAACTTCCAATTAACTAACATTCCACCTGCACCTAGAGGAGTACCACAAATAGAAGTTACATTTGATATAGATGCAAATGGTATTGTTAATGTTAAAGCAAAAGATTTAGGTACTAAGAAAGAACAATCAATTACTATTACTGCTACTAACACATTAAGTGATGAAGAAATCGATAAGATGATGAAAGAAGCAGAAAAGAATAAAGAAGCAGATGCTAAGAAGAAAGAATTAGCAGATGCTAAAAATGAAGCAGAACAAATTATTAATATGACAGAAAAGGCTATTAAAGACCTTGGTGATAAAGTAACTGATAGTGATAAGAAAGAAACTGAAGAGTTAATAGAAAAGGCTAAGAAAGCTATGGAAGGCGAAGATGCTAAAGAAATCACTGAAGCTAAAGATAAACTATTAGAGAAGGCTAATGCTCTAGCTACTAAGGTTTATGAAAGTACTGCAAAAGAAGGACAAGAAAATACTACTACTGAAGAAGCACCAAAAGAAGATAAAAAAGATGATGTAGTAGATGCTGAATTTGAAGAAAAATAATTAAGTAAAAGCTCTAGCTTTCTAGAGCTTTATACTTGTACTTGGAGGAAAATATGGATAAAAAAGATTATTATGAGGTACTAGGAGTACCAAAGACCGCTACCCAAGATGAAATAAAATCAGCATTTAGAAAATTAGCCAAGAAGTATCACCCTGATGTTTCTAAAGAAGAAAATGCTGCTGAAAAGTTTAAAGAGTGTCAAGAAGCCTATGCAGTATTATCAGATGAGAATAAGAGAAAACAGTACGATCAATTCGGACATAGTGCATTTACTAATGCTCAAGGTGGCTTCTCAGGATTTGATGGTTTTGACTTTAGTGACTATGGTGATATCATGGAAGAAGTACTTAAAAACTTTGGTTTTAGAACAAGTTCATCTAAAGGCTCAAAAAGAAAACAAGCCGGTAGTGATTTATTATACAGAATGACTGTTACTTTTGAAGAAGCGGTTCATGGTAGTAAGAGAGATATCGAAGTAGAATGCGAAGATGAGTGTAGTGAATGTCATGGCGAAGGTGGCTTCAATAGTCATACTTGTCCCGAATGTAAAGGATCCGGAACAGTAACTCGTCAGCAGAGTACAATGTTTGGTTCTTTCTTATCAAGAACAACTTGTCCACATTGTGGTGGAACAGGTTCATCATTTGATAAAATATGTACATCTTGTAAAGGAACAGGCAAAGTAGTTAAAAAGAAAACCCTTACTGTAACTATTCCTAAAGGAGTAGATACAGGCAATAGACTAAGATTAGCGGGTAAAGGAGAAGCCGGTACTAATGGAGGACAGCCAGGAGACTTATATATCGAATTTGCTGTAAAAGAAGATTCCTTCTATAAAAGAGATGGTAATGACATTTATATAGAAGTACCACTTACTATAACTGAAGCAGTCTTAGGATGTAAAAAAGAAATACCAACACTATATGGTAATGCTTATGTAACAATACCTGATGGTACTAAAAATGGTACTAAATTAAGATTAAAAGGTAAAGGAATAGATAGTGATATTAATAATAAGAAAGGTGATATGTATGTTATCATTAATGTCGTAATACCTTCAAAGATTAATAGAAAACAAAAAGAACTATTTAAATTATTATCAGAAACAGAATTAGATGATGATAGTGAATTTACTAAATATAATAAAAAATTAAATTAGATGATAAAAAGTCTAATTTTTTTGTTATAATTATATATAGAGAGGGATAATTATGCAAAGATATTTTATAAAAAATAAAGATATGTTATTAGAAGAATCAGATATAAGACATATCAAAAAAGTAATGCGAATGAATATAAATGATAAAATAGAAGTAGTTTATAATAATAAATTACATATATGTGAAATAACTAGTTTAGAACCATTTAATATAAAAGTTATAGAAAAATTAGATGAAGATAAAAAAACAAAAATAGAACTTACAGTAGCGGTAGCTCTAGTAAAAGAACAAAAGATGGATTTAATATTACAAAAATTAACTGAACTAGGTGTATCTAGAATAATACCAGTAAGTATGGAACGTAGTATAGTAAAATTAGATAAAGAAAGATTTAATAAAAAGAAAGTAAGATGGGAAAATATTTGCAAAGAAGCAAGTGAACAATCCAAAAGAACTAATATCCCTATAATTGAAGATATAAAAAGTATCAAAGATTTAACTAAAGAAGACGCCGACTTAAAGTTAGTAGCTTCGACTAAAGAAAAAGAAAAACTACTTAATTACTATTTACAAAGTATAGAAGATTGTGCTAAAATTATAATGGTGATAGGCCCAGAAGGTGGCATTAGTGATAAGGAAGAAGATATTCTAGTAAGTAATGGTTATAATAGAGTATCATTTGGAAATTTAATTTTTAGAGTAGAAACAGCCACTATTTATGTAGCCTCTATAATAAATTATATCAGTAGTAGGAGTTGACAAAAATGATAAATTCATTTAATAATTTTTATAATAATTTGTCTAGTGATAGTTTATTTTTCTTTTGGATAATAATATTTCTTTTTATTTTCTTAGTAGTTATATCAATAATATTAATAAATAAAAATAAGAAATTAGTAAAAATACTAAAAGAAGAGCAAGAAAAAGTAGAAGATAATAAAGAAATAAATAATAATATTTTAAAACAACAACAGTTAGAAGTTCCAGTAGAGACTAAAGAAGTTCCACTAGAAGAACCAACTTCTAATAAAGAAGAAGAAAAAAGACCAGTAGTAAAAGAAGAACTAAAAGAAGTACAAGAAGAAGTAAAAGAAAATAACTTATATCAAAAGAATGTTTTAAGAGAAATATCTAGTAAACAACCAGTATCTCCAATTCATATTGAGAAGAAAGAAGAATACATAGCTAGAGAAAATCTAGATAATTTTGACTTTAACAGTGTAAACTATGATAATGGTTTAGGTATGACTTATGAGGATCCCAATATATCTCCACTAGAAGAGATGGAAGATGCTTATGAAGTAAATGATAATATGAAGTTTGCTAGTGAGATAGTAGAAAAGATGGAAGAAGAAACAAAACCATCAAATATTGAACTTACAGATTATGAAAAGAAACAAGAAGAAGAAGCTATAATAAGTTATGATGAATTAATGAAAGTTAAGGATAAAATATATAATATAACTGATGATGAAGAAACAGATGAATTTATTGATGAATTAAAGAATTTTAGATTAGATTTATAATAAGCATAGTAATATGCTTATTTTTTGACATTAATTTCATATAAATTAATATATACTTATCATAAAGGTGATCTTATGAAAGGAAAGATGAAATTAAAGAATAATAGCAAAAGAATAATTAGAAAATCATTTTTTTATCTAGTTATAATATATAGTATATTTTCCATAACCTTCTACTACTCTTTAAAGAATAGTACTAAGATAAATAATACAAAGTTTATAAACTTCTTACTAGGAGGAGGTAATAGTCATTTACTAGAAGACTATAAATTAGTAAATATTGTAAATACTAGTACTGATTTTTTATTTAATATCGATTTAAAAAATCCAAGTAGTATTCTTGATCAAGGAGTATTAATGTATGGTAATAATGAAAAAGTACTAGAAGTATCTCATAATGATGACTATAGTAATTTAGAAGAATTAAAGAAAATAAGTTCTTATATAGAAGATCCTAATCCAGTAGATATAGATAACCCTATAATATATATCTATAATTCCCATCAATTAGAAAACTATAATAATACTAATCTAGATATATATGGAATAACCCCTAATGTATTAATGGCATCATACTTATTAAAAGAAAAATTAAATAGTAAAGGATTATCTACCTTAGTAGAGGATACTAATATGACAGAGTTTTTAAATATAAATAATTGGAATCATGCTAGTAGTTATAAAGCATCAAGAATATTAATACTAGATAAAAAGAATAAATATAACTCATTAAAATATTTTATAGATATTCATAGAGATTCAGTAAATAAAAATATAACAACTACTACTATTAATGGCAAAGTATATGCTAAGATACTCTTTGTAGTAGGTTTAGAACATAATAATTATAAAGAAAATATAAGTAATGTAGAAAAGATAAATGATATAGCTAATAAACATTATCCAGGTTTATCTAGAGGTATTTATAAAAAGGAGGGTCCAGGAGTAGATGGTATTTATAATCAAGATATTAGTTCTAATAGCATTCTAATAGAACTAGGAGGAGTAGATAATAATATTGATGAAGTACTAAATACTACTGAAGCTATATCTAACATATTATATTATTATATAAAGGGGTAATATCATGAATAAGAAAAAGATATTTAAAATTATATTTTTTAGTTTATTTTTAGCCTTTGTAATTAGTTACGTAATAGAGAAGACAGGTTATTATGAATATAACTTACAAAATAAGATGGTTATGACTAATGAAGCAATGAAACAGTTTGAACAAGATATTAAAGAGGGTAAAGATGTAAGAAGAGAAGATTATTTAGTAAGTACTGAGAAAGATTATACTAGTACTCTAACTAAAGGTACTAATAAAGTATCTATTAAAGTAAATAGTATTCTAAAGAAAGGAATAGAAGGGGTATTTAAAGTAATAGGTAGTTTTGTAGAAGATTAGCCCTTCGAGCATCAAATCTCTCAGGGAATCAGCAAGCCTAAGGTCTTGCTGATTAACAATAATATTATAGTATCTAAAGTAAGATTAATATATCTTGCTTTTTTTATATTGACACGGTTTTATTACCATGTTATTATAGACGACAAGACAATGATAAAAGATTTATTATTTTATTAAAAGAAAGGATGATTAAATGAATGAAATAATAGTAAAAGACAATATAAAGATAGAGAATTTAATTTATGAAATAAGAGGTAAACAAGTAATGTTAGATTCTGATTTAGCTATGCTATTTGGTTATGAAACAAAGCAGTTAAATAGACAGGTTCTTAGAAATATAAATAGATTTCCAGAAAATTATTATTTTCAAATAACTACTGCTGAATATATATCTTTAAGGTGCCAAAATGGCACCTTAAAGAATGGACGTGGAGAACATAGAAAATATCTACCTTATGTATTTACTGAATATGGTATTACTATGTTAGCAGGTATTTTAAAAAGTGAACCAGCAATAGAAATGAGTCTTAGAATAGTTGATATATTCATAACTATGAAAAACTATATTAATACCTCACTAATAGAACAGAAATATATAAATAGTTTAGTATTAGAACATGATAATGAAATAAGATTATTACAAGAATCATTTAACAAACTAAGTACTAAAGAGAAAATTAATCATATTTTCTATAATGGACAAATATATGATGCTTATTCTTTACTTATAGATATATTAAATAAAGCAAAGAAAAAAATAATAATTATAGATAATTATGCAGGTAAAGAATTATTTGATATTACCAAAGATATTAAAGTAAATATAAAAATATATACTAAAAATATAGATGAGATATCTAAAAAGAAGTATATGCAAGAATATTCTAATATAGAAATAATAACTACCGATATATTTCATGATAGATTTATTATATTAGATAATAAAGAATTATATAACTTAGGAAGTAGTTTAAAAGATATAGGTAAGAAATGTACTAGTATAAATAGAATAGAGGATTCTACTATATTAAAAGAGTTAATTAGTAGACTTACTAAAATAAAATAAAATTAACGTTAAGAGTTTTGTTAAAAAAGATTATTAATAACTAATAACTTTGAAGTCGAAAATTTCGACTTCAAGTTAAAAAAGGTGTTCACCCCAAATATAATAGATATGGCTGATATTCATTCGAAGACCACTAGGGCTTCAAATGAATAGTAAAGACTAATATAGGCTTTACTAGAAATAAAAAAAGCAAGAAATTATTTTCTTACTTCTTTTAATATCCTATCAGTATTACTAAAGTTTAATTTAGCAATATCATGTAATATCTTTTCACCATATTTATTAACTAATTTAATACCAACATCTTCAACATAATAGTTAGCCCCTTTAGGTAAAAAGATATCATATTTATCTCCTAGTTTATCCATTTCTTTAATAAAAATATATCTACTTATAAGAGAAGATACTGCTACTGAAAGACATTTATCTTCAGCCTTAGTAATAAAAGTAATACCCTTTAAAGGATTAGGTACATCAGATAAATGATTATAATAACTCTTTTCAGGTTCAAATTGATCTACAACAATATAATCATAATCATTATCTTTAACCATTTCAGTTAATACCTTATTATGTAGTACAGCCTTAATCTTATTCATATTCATATCTTTACCATAATTATCATTATATTCTTTATTAGATAACATAATCGTTTTATATGGTATTTTTTTAATAATCTTAGGTACTATCTTAAGAATTTGTTCATCAGATAATTTCTTAGAATCCCTAACACCAAGTTCAGTTAAGAAAGGAATATTATCTTTACTAACAAAAGAAGCAGTAACCACAATAGGACCGTAGTAGTCACCAGTACCAACTTCATCAGAACCAACTGAAGCAATATCACTAGGAATCTCTACTTCAATATCTTTTTTAACTTTAGTATCTTTAGTATCCATAAAATAATCAATATTATCTTTATCTTTTCTAATACTTTCCCACATACCAGCTTCAATATCCGCAGATACCCCTTGGAACATAGCCTTACCAGACTCATATAAAGTAACTATTGTATCACCAGTATCAGCTTGAAATACAGCATATGGAGGAGTTTTATCTCTTTTCATATCTTTATAAAATTCATTCATTAATTTCTTAGTATCATTATCTACTCTTATAACTTTAGTAATAGTCTTACCCAATTTATGTCACCTCTTTAATATATTGTACCATAAAATAAACTCTTATATCAATGAATAATTTGACTATTTAACAATTTATGATATAATAATATTGCTTTTGGAGGGGATTTAAATGAAAATAAATATAAATAAAGAAAGATTTAATGGAGAAAATTTTGTTCTTGATAAAGAAAGAGGGGTCGAAGGAACATTAGCATCTAATGTAAAACCATGGCTTAAGTATTATAATGTCGATATTGATACCTATTCAGATGAAAAGAAAGCTTACTTAGATACAAATATGAATGCTTATGATTATTTCTTAAAAGTAACAGAAAGTTATGGTAATATAAAACTTTTATCATATTGTGGTAAAGTATATACAAGAGAAGATCTAATAAGTAAAGTAGAAGAATATATCAAGAGATTTAATAAAATGAAAATAACAAGAGGAGATATAGTATCATTTATGATGCTTAATAATCCAGATATAATCTTTATGTGGTTTGCTTTATCCAAACTAGGAGCTACTGCTAATCTAATAAAATTTGATGAAGCAGAAGATAGAATTAAAGATATACTAGAAAAGACAAAATCAAAGTATTTCTTTATAACAGATGTACCACTAATAACTGAAAAAGTAAGTAAAGGTATAGAAGAAGTAGATACTTTAGATAGTATTATTTGTATGTCATTATTTGAAGAATTATCTGGTATTCAAAAATTAAATATGTTAGTAGAAAATGCTAAAGGTAAAGCTCAAAGTAATAATCCAAAATTATTATATAAAGAATTAGAAAATATTCTAACTAATATGAAGAAACAAGAAAGAGAGTCTGATTCATATAAGATAGATAAAAGATTTATGTCATTTAAAGACTGGAAGAAATATACTAGAGGAGGTAAACTACTTAATAAACCTATGGGTATAGGTAGTAATACATCAGTAATAGTATATACTGGAGGAACTACTGGTAATGCTAAAGGCGTACCTCTATCAAACATTAATCTAAATAGTAGTGCTTATGGTTTTAAATTAGGAGATTTAGGTTTTGATGTAGGTAAAACTTCAATGAGTATCTTACCACCATCAGTAGCCTATTACTACAATGCTACATATTGTTTATTATGTTGCGGAGTATCAGTAGAATTAATACCATTCTTTACACCTCAGGAATATCCATTATTATTAGATAAATATAAACCAAATATTTTCTTATCAGGACCAATCCTATTTAAAGAAATGGTCGATAGTAATATTATAAAAGATACATCATTTATGACAAGTCCAATATCTGGAGGAGATAAACTTACCGTAGCAGAAGAAGAGTCCGCTAACGAATATATAAAAAATCATGGTGGCAGTGCAACATTAAAACAAGGATATGGAGAGAGTGAGTCAACAGCGGCCGCTACTTATTCTAAAGAAATAGCTTATGCTTTAGGCAGTATAGGAATACCATTTATTAATGTTAATGTTAGTATGTTTGATGAAAATAATAACGAAATACCATTTGGAGAAGGTAAAATAGGAGAAATATGTATAAGTGGTCCTACTGTTATGAAAGGTTACTTTGAAGATAAAGAAGAAACAGATAAAGTATTAATGAAACATAAAGATGGTAAAGTATGGCTTCATACTAGTGATTATGGTTATATGGATAAAGAAGGCAGAATATATCACTGTGGTAGAGCTAAGAGAATGATTACTAGAAGTGGTGATAAAGTATGGTTAACTGCTATTGAAGAAATAATTAAAACTCATCATAATGTTTTTGATTGCTGTGTAGTAAAAAAAGAAGATTCTATTGAAAGAGAAATACCAGTATGTCATATTATCTTTAATAATGAAGATGAAAAAGAAACTACTATTAATGAATTAAATAAATTAATATATACTAAATTAAAAGAACATTATATTCCTAAATATTATGTTATTACTAAAGAAATACCTCTTACTGAAGTAAATAAAAAAGTAGACTTTGTAAAACTAGAGAAAGAAGATATTTTTGATAATAATATTTATGAAATAAATGGTAATATAATAGTACCAAGAAAAGGTAAAACTAAAATATTAAAATAATTATTTATATACCCTCTAAGCTATATCTTAGAGGGTTATTTTAAACCTTATTCTAAGTTTCAAAATAAATATCAACCATATCTATAATATTCTAGAGTGAATACTTCTTTTATTAAAAATATTTCCAAATATATAGTTAAGATACTAGTTATCTTCTTTTTATTTATAATATTCTTAGTTAGAAAGTCTACACCCCAAATATAATATCTTATTGTTATTTCTTCCTAGACTATAGGCTAGGAAGAACATGAAAATACCTTGGATTTTCATGAAAGGTATAGTAATTTTAATAAATATATGATAAAATTAAATAAAGAATAGGAGGAAGATATGTATAGTATATGTTTTACAATAGCAGGAGTAATATTCTCTATATTATTATTTATAATATATAGTTCTAAAACAAACTTTAGTATATCAGAAAATAAAATATATCATAGTATAATTATAACTACTATAATAACAGGATTAATAGAAATATATTCATTTATCTTAGTTAAAAATAATATAGCAGTAGATTCTAGTTTATATTTATATACATTAAAATTATTATTCTTAGGTTTTGTAATATGGTTATATTCATTTACTTTATATACAGTAATAGTAACATTAAAACTAAAAGATAAAGATAATGATAAATATAGAATAATCTTAGTAATATCATCAATAATCTTTACAATATTATCAATAATAACAATAATATTACCAATAAGTATAAATAAAGTAGGAGATTTATTATTACCAACAGGTAGTGGAGTAGAAATAATCTACCTGCTTGCAGTCCTATGCTTTGTCATTATGATTATAGCAATAATATCTAATCATAGAGAACTAAAAAATAAAAAATATTATCCAGTATATTTCTTATTAGTAATACTA
>ERZ1503982.371-NODE-371-length-12479-cov-4.676433_pt1 | contig 12479 bp, 9 predicted proteins | sample MGYA00572095_ERZ1503982 | MGnify/ENA primary metagenome ERZ1503982 (study PRJEB39906, sample SAMEA3182062) | gut metagenome | biome: human; feature: gut; material: Stool; isolation source: human stools | place: Canada | collected 2013-01-14 ...
AGCGTCAGATGTGTATAAGAGACAGGTATTTTCGTTTCGAAGGCTCCGGCAAATTGAATCTGCTGAACTTCACCGTTACAACAAGCAAGGAGGATAACTTGTGAGCAAAAATGCTTTTCCCGACGGCTTTCTCTGGGGAGCCGCGACAGCCGCACCGCAGATCGAGGGCGGATATGATTCGGACGGCCGAACTCCCAGCATATGGGATGAAGCTCCGAAAGAAAAAATAAAAAACGGCGACAACTGCCATGTCGCCTGCGATCATTATCACAGGTACAAGGAAGATATCGCTCTGATGAAGGAGCTGGGGCTGAAATCATACAGGTTCTCCGTATCCTGGCCGAGAGTTATCTCCCAAGACGGCAAGGTCAACCCCAAGGGACTTGAATTTTACAGCAATCTCGTTGATGAGCTCATTAAAAACGGAATCGAGCCGCTCGTTACGCTCTACCACTGGGATCTGCCGCTCTGGCAATATAAAAAGGGCGGCTGGCTGAAAAAAGATATTATAGACGACTTTGCTTTCTATGTAAAAGCAGTCGTCGAGGCTCTGTCCGACAGAGTAACATACTGGATAACCTTCAACGAGCCGTCCTGTTTTCTCATGAACGGCTATATGCAGGGAGTTCATGCGCCGTTCAAGCACCGCTATCTTGCCCTGCCGAAGTTCACGAAGATATTTATGCTCACAAATCGTCGGGCGGTCGAAACCATCAGAAAATACGCAAAAAAGAAGCCGCTTATAGGTCTCTCTTTCGCGTCGGGCGCGTTTATACCCAATGATGAATCAGACCCGAAGAGCGTAGAAGAAGCGTACAACAAATCGTTCAATGTGACTATGGGCACGATGAACAACCGCTGGTGGATGGATCCCATTCTTCTGGGAAAGCCCGTCACCGCCTACTGTGTTTACGCGACGCATAAAAAGGATATGCCCCGCTTTAAAACAGATTTTGATTTTCTTGCCGTCAACCACTATGAGGCATTCAATTATTCCGCCTGGGGCGGCGACAAAAGCATTGACAAATCAAAGCTCAACACCACCTCGCTCGGCTGGGTAATAGACGGACGCTCGATTTACTGGACATTGAAGTTCCTTTATCGCAGATACCGCCTGCCGATAATCATAACCGAAAACGGCATGGCAAACAACGACAGCATAACGGACGGAGAAGTCATGGACGATGTGCGCATCGACTTTATGAATGACTACCTTTCAAATGTCAGAAGAGCCATCGATGACGGAGTCAAGGTTTTCGGATATCAGCATTGGTCGCTTATGGACAACTTTGAGTGGGCAGAGGGCTACGAGCCGAGGTTCGGGCTCATATATGTCGATTATAAAACGCTCAAGCGCACACCTAAAAATTCCGCGTACCATTATAAAAAGATTATCGAAACAAACGGAGAGATAATACCATGAATCCGCTTTTTCCATTAAATGAATATATTCCCGACGGCGAAGCTCATGTTTTCGGTGACAGGGTATATCTATACGGCAGTCACGATGCCGAAAACTCGGATCGATTCTGTGTGCAGGATTACTCCGTCTGGTCGGCTCCCGTCTCAGACCTTTCATCTTGGAGCTGCAAAGAAAAAGCCTACCTGAAATCTCAGGATCCGAGAAGCCGCGACGGTCGCCTTGCAGATTACTATGCACCCGATTGCGTAAGAGGAAATGACGGGAAATATTATCTCTACTATTTCGCTGCGGGGCCGAACACATCTGCATTCGGCCCGATGTCTGTCGCCGTTTCGGAAAGTCCCGACGGTCCGTTTGAATATCTCAGCGATATCAAATATAAAAACGGCACTCCGGTTTTGAAGTTTCTTACAAACGACCCCGCAGTCATAAACGACAACGGCAGAATATGGCTCTATTACGGATGGGGGCTCGGCAGAGATTTCAGAAGTAAAGTGTTTTCTCCGCTCTACCGTTTTGTGCTCAGCAAACTGACCAACCGCTCGTATCGCGAGGTAAAGGAAACAAGCCCAAGCATACTTTCCTGCGCAGTTGTCGAACTTGAAAATGATATGTGCACGGTAAAGAGCGAACCGAAGGCGGTTCTCGACAGCAAGACTACTGCGGATAAATCGAGCGAGCTTTATCGCCACCCGTTTTATGAAGCTCCATGCATACGAAAAATAAACGATTTGTATTATCTGATATACTCATCCGGCGAGAACAACGAGCTTGCCTACGCGACAAGCAATTTTCCGGACAAAGGTTTTCAATATCGCGGCGTTATTATTTCAAACAGCGACCTCGGCTATCGCGGCAACAAGCAGCGAAAAGCCCCCGCAGGGACGATACACGGCTCGATAGAACAGATAAACGAAAAATATTATGTTTTCTATCACCGCTGCACGAACAATACGGATTTCTCCCGCCAGGCCTGCGCGGAGCCCGTAACAATAAACGCAGACGGAACAATAAATCAGGTTGAGATAACTACACAGGGTATCGATGCTCCCCTGCCCGCAGCCGGCGAATATTCCGCCGCTCTGTGCTGCAATCTGTATAACCGCCGCACTAAAAATGTTCAGGGAAACGGCAAAGGAGACAGGCAGCCCAACATCGCGTCGCGAAACGGCGAAAGCTTTGTAACGGCAATTACCAATGGCACCGTCATCGGTTTCAAATATTTTAATTTCAAAAAGCCCGTCTGTATTTCTGTTACCGTCAGAAATGCAAACGGCAGGATGGATATAAAAATCGGAGACAAAACTGTTGGAATTATTCCTCTTTCTCAATCGACGGAATGGAAAACATTTTCCGTCAAAATAGATCCCGAAGAAAAAACTGATGCCCTGTATTTAGTATATCGAGGCAAAGGAAAAGCAGATTTTTTGAAAATGGAGTTGAGCTGAAATGCCAATGTTTTTCACTTTACTGGCAAAAAAATATAATCCTTATGACATTGACAACGGGATGTTTGCAATGAACTGTGCAGCACCCCGCAGCCTGCCCATAGTCTGCACAAAAATGATAGCCGACGACGGCTACGGAACAGCCACGGTAAACGGCAAGCCCGTTTCAAAGGGCAAGTGCGTCAAATTTGATTTCTCACCCCTGCCCATATATCTCCTGCCCGTTGGCGAAGCGGCTCAGGACTTTGACAAGACCTACACCGTAAAACTCAGCGGCTATAGAGATATTGACGGCAGACGTTTTCCCGACTGCACCTTCAGATTCAAAACCCCGCCCAAGCCGATTGATGACGGTCTGCACAAAGAAAATGAGCAAGCGGCAAAAGAGGTTTCCGATGAGGGCATCGTCCTGCTCGAAAACAACGGCATTCTCCCGCTTGGCAGCGGCAGTTCAATAAAACTGCTGGGGGCTTACAATGATTTTCGTATAACGGCAATCGGTGCAAGCCTCATAAAGCCGCGCTGGACGCTGACCGTTCCCGAAGCCGTCGAACATTCAGGGGCACTCAGCATACGCGATAACGCCGAGACGGCTCTGTTCTTTATTTCCCGCGGCTCGGGCGAAAACAAGGATAACCGACCGATAAAGGGAGAATATTATCTGACAGACGAAGAAAAAGCGGCGCTCAGCGAAGCCGCCGCAAAGTATAAAAATCTTATAATCATTCTGAATACCGGATATCCCATCGAGATGAAGTTCATCCGCGGGCTCGGTGCGTCGGCTGTTATATGGACAGGCTTCAGCGGTCAGCGCGGCAGCGAAAGTCTCATTGATATTCTCTGCGGAAAAGTCAATCCCTCCGGCAGACTTGCCGACACATGGCCGATAGACTATTACGACTCACCGTCCGCCAAAAACTTCATCAATCTCGATGAAAACTCTCCTATCTACTCCGATGACGGAAAGCGCTTCGGCGCAAGCGTATATTACGAGGAGCAGGAATTTGTCGGCTACCGCTACTTTGACTCGTTCAAAAAAGACGCCGCCTATTACTTCGGCCGCGGACTGTCTTATTCCGACTTTTCCGTCCGCTCCTCCGCATCATTTGAAGGCGGCATACTCCGCGTCAGCGCAGAAGTTACAAATAACTCCGATGTTCCCGGAAAGGACTCTGTTCTCGTCTATGTCAAAGCACCGCGCGGGAATGAACCGAGACCCGCAAAGCTGTTCTGCGGCTTTGAAAAGACAGCACTTTTGAAAAAAGGCGAACGCCAAACACTGACGATTGATATACCGCAGAAAGATTTTTCGCACTATGACAAAAACATTCACGCGTTCATTCTCTCCAAAGGTCAATACGATGTTATGGTCGGCGGCGAAGCGGACAAGATCAAAACAATTTGTTCTTTCGTCCTTGAAGACGATGTAGTCTGTGAAAAAACCGTATCTGTCTGCCGTGAGACAGAGAAAATAACAGGTGTTGACGAAAACGGCAATGTCCGCACGGACAGAACAAAAATCACTGAGGCTAAAAAAGCCATAGCAGTTCACGCCGAATATACAAGACCTTCTTATAATGCGCTGCCCCGATACAGTGGAAGTCCCATAACGCTTTCCGATGTCAAGGAAGATTTAACTAAACTTGATGACTTCGTCTCACAGTTTTCACTCAGGGAGCTGGCAGATTTTACCGTCTGCAACGGCTCCTGTTGGCGTCCCGGCAAAAGCGGAGCCGCCGGAAAACTCGCGTCAAGCAAGCGTCTGGGCGTGCCGACTCTATACATGAGCGACGGCAACTGCTGCGTCAATCTCAACCGTCCTACGACCGGATTTCCATCAAGCAATCTGCTCGCCGGAACATTCAACAAAAGCCTCGCATATAAAGTGGGCAAAGTGCTTGCGGACGAGTCAAAAGAGAACGGCATTTCAATAAATCTCGGTCCCGGCGGAAACCTTCACCGCAACATTCTCTGCGGACGCCATCCGGAATATTACTCGGAGGATCCGATACTGACGGGCACTTTAATGGCATATCAGGCGAGAGGACTCGAAGAAAACGGAGTTATCGCGACATACAAGCATCTTATCGCCAACAATATGGAGTTTGAACGCAAATCGGCGCACGGGATAATTGACGAGAACACCCTGCGCGACCTTTATCTGCGAGTATTTGACAAAGCTTTCTCGCTGTATAAGCCCGGCTGTGTCATGACATCATACAACCCTGTAAATGGCATCTATCCATGCGAAAACTCCGCACTGCTAAATGACCTTTTACGCGGCGAGTGGGGCTTTGACGGCTTTGTTATGACAGACTGGGGATCCTATGACACCGCTGACAGCATAAGAAGCGTCTGTGCCGGCACGAATCTGCTCACCCCCGGCAGCAAAAAACACTTCCGTATGATATTAAAAGCTGTCAAACGCAACGAGATATCAAAAGCCGCACTTCAGCACAGCGTCAAGCAGATAGTGAAAGTTCTTGTGAGGTGCATATGAAAATCACAGTAAATAAAAACGCAAAAACCATTCCTACTAATTTTTCCTGGCAGTTCGGAGTCGGAAACGATCATGCCTTCCAGCTGCACAGAAAGGATGTTTGCGATCATGTAAAGCTCGTTCACGATGAGCTGGGCATGAAGTATATTCGCTTTCACGGCGTATTTGATGACGATATGCTCTGCTTTCAGCGGCTCTCGGATTACAAGCCTTTTGCCGCTGTGCCGTTTTCAAACAAATTGCCGATGTTTTTGACAATGTTCTTGCCTGCGGAATGAAACCGTTTGTTGAGCTCTCGTTTATGCCCGGTGCACTCGCAAGCGGAAAGAAAACCGGAATACGCTATCTCAACAACATAACCCGCCCGAAATCGATGGATAAATGGGTGGATTTCATAAAGAAATTCATTAAATTCCTGTCGGAATATTACGGCAGCGAAGAGATTGAAAGCTGGTATTTTGAAGTATCTACGAAGAACAGTTCATGCTCGGCACGCCGTTTCACGGCGGATCCGGACTTGTCAGCAACTGCGGCATACCGAAACCGAACTTCTGGGCATTTAAAATTCTTTCTCAACTACATAAAGTCAGGCTTGTCCTGCCTGAAAGCAGCAAATCCGACATAGAATACGCCGCTTTTACAGACGGCGAAAAGGTTCAGGTGCTGATATATGCGCAGGATAATGATTATGGCGAATCAGAGAAAACGGAAATTGAAGTTGAAATAAACATTCCCGCAAAATCGGTAACGGCGCAAATTATAGACAACAATCACTGCAACCCAAAAGCCGAGTGGGAGGCTCTCGGCAGCCCGGATATCCTGACAAAGAGTCAGGTGGCGGAAATAAAAGCAAAAACTGCCCTTAAAGCAGAAGAGATTCCGTTTTCGGCAAGCGGCGGCTCAACAATTGTAAAACTGACCGTCGAGACGAACGATGTGATTTTGTTGAGTTTGGAATAATAGAAACAACATCCAAGCTCACGGACATTCAGCGCTTAATAAGCCAAGCAGACTTTTATCAATGCTAAAAAAAATCAAGGCAGAAATTATACATCTGCCTTGATTTTTTATTCTTATTTGCTTACCATCACTCTTTGATTTTGGGATACAGTTCCGACCATTTTGAGTATTTTTCGCTGTAGTATTTCACGAGCTTATCATCCGGCAAAATGCGGGTATAGCTTGATTTAACGCTGCTTTTCAGCCGCTCATAGCCGTCCTCCGGCAGGCAGGCTCTTGCGCCCAACAGTGCGGCACCCAAAACGGCTCCGTGTTCAACCTCGGGAAGCAAAAGCTCAATGTTCAAAACGGATGCTATAATTTTTACCCACTCTTTATTTCGTGTGCCGCCTCCGCAGATTTTTGAAGTCTCGATATGTATTCCGAGATCCCGGATAATATCGAGATTTTGTTTTATCGCAAAAGCGACGCCCTCTAACACCGCAAGCGTCATTTCGTCTTTTGTCGTATTGAGAGACAAGCCGAAAAAGGCCCCGCGAATGCTTGAATCGTTAATCGGTGACCGCTCGCCCATAAGATACGGCAAAAACATAACCTGACTTTTGCCGATATATTCCGTGAAGCCTCCGTCATACGATGATTTCGTTATGCCTTCAATCCACCATTTTTGGCAGCTTGCCGCCGACAAAATACACGCGAGATAATGATATTTGCCCGCCGCGGAGCAAAATGTGTGTATGGCTCCGTTTGGCACATAATCAAACTCGTCGCTTGCGACAAAAATCGTGCCCGAGGTTCCGAGCGAAATGTTGCAGTCCCCGCTTTCAATTGTATCCGTTCCGATTGCGGATGCCGCATTATCTCCCGCGCCGATAACTATTTTCACATTTTCATTCAATCCGAGTTTATCGGCAGCGGACTTTTTGAGCGTCCCTACCGCCTGATAGCTCTCATATACTTTGGGCAGATTCTTTTCACCTATGCCGAGCACCGACAGCATAGGCTCGGACCAGCGACGATTTTTTGTGTCGAAATACAATGTGCCCGCAGCGTCTGAGCAGTCGGTCGCAAACACTCCGCTGAGCCTGTACGCCACATCGTCCTTCGGCAGCATTATCTTTTTTATTTTCTTGAAATTCTCTGGTTCATTGTTTTTCAGCCAAAGTATTTTCGGCGCGGTAAAGCCGGAAAATGCGATATTGCCGGTATTTTGCTGAAGCGTCTTTTTGCCGATAATATTATTAAGATATTCGGTCTCAAGCGAGCTTCGGCTGTCGTTCCACAAAATGGCGGGACGGATCACATTGTCGTTTTCGTCGAGCACGACAAGGCCGTGCATCTGCCCCGAAAAGCTGATGGAGACAACACTGTTTCTGTCAATGTCAGATACAAGCTCTTTTATTACAGAAATGCTGCCGTCATACCAGTCCTGCGGATTTTGCTCGCTCCAACCGTCTTTGGGATAATAGAGGGGATACTCTCTTGACGCAGTTTTGACAATCGCCTTTTCGCTCAGCAGCATTCCCTTTACCGACGAGGTTCCTATATCAAGCCCTATGAAGGAGTCCATTTGCCGCACCTCATTTAAACAGAATTTGATTTATTTCACTTTGAATCTTTTCCTGTCTGCCGGATTCCGGGATTTCGCAGGTTTTCTTTTCGCAGGCTATCTCGGACAACTGTGAGAGGGTAATATTGCCGTTTCTGATTTTTCGGCCTAATTCAGAGCTGAACGAAGAATATTTTTTCTCAATAAACTCATCGATTGTACCGTTTTCTATAATTTCGGCTGCCTTGATAAGACCGAGAGCAAATGTGTCCATGCCGAGAATATAGCCATAGAACATGTCCTCTGCGGTGTTGCTCGCTCTGCGGTTTTTGGCGTCAAAATTAAATCCGCCGGTAAGTCCACCGTTTTTGAGCACCTCATACATGCACATCGTTGCACTGTATGCATCAAATGGGAACTCATCGGTATCCCAGCCCAAAAGCAGGTTGCCCTGATTCGCGTCAATGGAGCCAAGCATACCGTTTACGGCGGAAATTCTCAACTCGTGCTGGAAGGTGTGACCGGCAAGCGTCGCGTGATTGGCCTCGATATTCAGCTTGAAATCCTTGTCGAGTCCGTACTGTCTCAAAAAGCCTATTGCCGTTGCGGCATCGAAATCATATTGATGCGTCATGGGCTCCTTCGGCTTAGGCTCGATATAGAAATCTCCCTCAAATCCGATGCTTCTGCCATATTCCACAGCCATGCGCATAAGAGAAGCTATGTTTTCCTGCTCAAACTTAACATCGGTGTTCAGCAGAGTTTCGTAGCCCTCTCTTCCGCCCCAGAACACATAGCCTCTGCCGCCGAGCTTAACGGTAATATCAAGCGCCTTTTTTATTTGTGCCGCAGCAAAGCAATAAACATTGACATCGTTGGTGCTGCCGGCGCCGTTCATAAACCTCGGATTGCCGAACATATTTGCCGTTCCCCAAAGGCACTTGATATCCGTCCCGTTCATTTTTTCAAGAATATAGTCCGAAATTTCATCAAGACGCGCGTTTGTAACATTTATGTCCTTGTCCTCGGGGACTAAATCGACATCGTGGAAGCAGAAGTATTTAATACCGAGCTTCTCCATAAATTCGAAGCCGGCATCTACCTTTGCCCTTGCGTGTTCCATCGTACCGGGTATCGCTCCGAAAGACTTGTCGGCCGTACCGACGCCGAACATATCCGCGCCTGCCGCGCCCAGATTGTGCCACCATGCCATGGCGAACGGCAAATGCTCGCTCATCTTTTTGCCAAAAATCACTCTGTCGGGATCATAGAACTTGAAAGCAAACGGATTTGAGCTTTGCTCGCCCTCGTAATTTACCTTCTTTACAAAATCAAAATATTCCATAATATCAGTCTGCCTTTCTTATATAATAAATTTGTTCAATCAAACGCTGACCGTAAGCTTATTGTTCATTGCGTCCGCGCTGTCCTGACCGACATAGAATGTATATTCATTCTCCAAATACCATTCTCCGGCCTTTTCGTCATAAAATTTAAGGTCATCCTTATAAACAGTCACGGTCTCTTCGATCTCTTTTCCCGCCGGGACATTGACTTTTTTGAAGCCTTTGAGCAACTTCACGGGATGATCTCCGTTTGCTCCCGCATAGACCTGAACGACCGTCTTTCCGTCGAAGCTGCCGATATTCTTGATTTTCAGCGACACTTCTATGCTACCGTCTTTATTTTCGGCATGTATATCGGAGTACTCAAACTCGGTATAGGAAAGGCCGAAGCCAAACGGGAACGCAGCCTCTTTACCCTCCTTGTCGAGCAATGTATAGCCGTGGTAGTAGCCGTAGTCGATAACCCTGTTCTTTTCTCCGGGGAACAGAAACTTTGGATAATCATTTTCGTCCTTGGCAATTGTAAACGGCAAATGACCGCTCGGGACTTCCTTGCCCGTCAATATATCTGCAAGCGCGTTTCCGCCCTCCATTCCGCTGTAAAAAGAATGAAGTATCGCTGATGCCTCGTTCTTCCACTCCTCGATAATATAGGCGCTTCCGCCGACGATATCAACGATTGTGTTCTCGCAATTTGCGCAGATACGGTGAATAAGCTCCACCTCGTTTGACGGAATACGCAGCGAATATCTGTCGCCGCCGTGCGCTTTTTCTGCCGTACCATCCTTGCTTGAGAAGTTCGCGAGATTTTCGCCCTCCTGCTTATAATCGCTGCCTACGCAAATCAAAACGCAGGAGCACGACTTGATTTCATCAAGCTTTGACGATATATCAAGGCTTTCGCAAAGGACAACATTTTCTTTTCCGAATGCATTGCAGAGGCCTTTATACGGAGTAACCGTATACGGACTCGCGACGCTGCTCGAGCCGTGATCGCCGACATTGATCTTGTTGGCATACCGCCCGACGACGGCTATTTTCTTGACATCGCTAAGCGGAAGTATTCCGTTGTTTTTAAGCAGGACAGTACCCTCGCACGCAACTTTTTTTGCAAGCATGGCATGGGACTTACAGGCGATAACATCCTTGGACTGATGTTTAATTTTTGGTGTTATCTTTATTAAGCCCGTCAAAACATTCCGAACTGCCTTGTCGATATCATCTTGCGATATTTTCCCGTTTCTTAAATATATTGGCAGCATGGTATACAGTATCTTCATCGGCATCTCGACATCCATGCCTGCCTTAACAGCTCTTTCCCCGTTTCTCAGGGCAAACAGGAAGTCGGTAATTGCAAAGCCCTCAAAATGCCACTGATCGCGCAAGACATCCGTAAATAAATACTTGCTTTCGCAGCAATGCTCCCCTCTAAGAAGATTATAGGCACCCATAATGGACATCGCGCCGGCGTCAATGCACTTCTTGAAATGGGGGAAATATACCTCCTGCAAAGTCTTTTCATCTGCATGGACATCCACCGAAAATCTGATGTTTTCAATGCTGTTGCAGGCAAAATGCTTTGGACAGGCGATAACGCCGTTATCCTGCACCGCTTTTGTCAGCGCAGCGCCCATTTTTCCGAGCAGAAACGGATCCTCGCCATATGTTTCCTGCGCTCTGCCCCAGCGGGGATTGCGCAAAAGGTTAATACATATACCGGCAAAATAGTTGGCGCCGCCTGCAATCGCTTCTTTTGCAATGGCTGTGCCGACCTCATATTCAAGCTCATCGTTAAATGAAGCGCCTCTCGCCATTGAAACGGGGAAGCAGGTGCTTTTACCCATAACAACGCCGCGGGGGCCGTCCGAAAAGGCAACCGTCGGGATCCCCAAACGCTTAATCCCGCCTGCAATGCACGGTCGGTAGTTGTACTTTCTGCCCTTTGTAAGCAGATCATAGCAATTTCGCATAGCAAACTGCCTGCCCGAAAGCATTTTCAGCTTCTCTCTTAATGTCATTTCGCTGCACAGCTGTTTGCAAACCTCCTTCAATGTCTCACTTGTCGGAGATTTTTGGTATACCGCTACCGCATCATTATAATTCATAATCGCGCTCCTTTACAGACATATTTTTGTTTTATCCCATGTTCATTATATAAAATGAATCTTGATTATAAAAGAAATATGTTTTATAATAATGGAAATATATTTGCACGGTGATTAAATTATGGTCGTTTATGAAGGACACAGAAGCGTAAAAGGCGAGTATCTTTATAATCAGGTAGACAAAAATCTGAACTTTCAAAAGCACACACACTGCAACTATGAAATAGTGTTTTGTCTGGGCGGCTGCCTTGTGTGCGAGGTGGGCAACACAAAATATGAATTGCACAACGGCGAGGGAATGCTCATACTGCCGGGGTATATCCATTCTTACTCCACGCCCGAGGAGAGCGAGGATTATCTCTGCGTTTTTTCAACCGACCTTGTCTCCCTATTTTATGAAAAAACAAAGATGAAATCACTTTCCGACACGAGGTTCTCGTTTGACAACAGAAATGACATCGATATTCTGACGGACGAGAACAGAAGTATTTTTGCAAAGCAGGCTGTCCTTTACAGGCTTTGCGCCGCCGTGTTTGAACAAAGCGAAATAGAAAAAATTGATGAGTCCTATTTTGCACTCACCAATTCTCTCTCAATGTATATTCAAAATAACTTCACCAAAAAGCTGCGGCTTCAGGATATAGCAAAACAATTCGGCTACGATTACAGCTATCTGTCTTCCTTCTTCAACAAGAATTTTGACATGGATTTCGCCTCATTCGTCAACAAATATCGCATCCAATTCGCCTGCGAGCTGCTGAAAGACACCAATGACGATGTGACCCAAATCGCAATGAAATGCGGATTCTCCACCATACGAAACTTTAACCGCGTTTTCAAGAACGAAACGGGACAAACGCCCAAAGCCTACCGTAAATTAAACAGTTCAAATTCGCGATTGGCTTCAGAACGGCGAAAATGATTTAAAATAATACTTCAACGAGGATGATTTACGGTTTGTAAATCATCCTCGTTTTTTACCGGCCTATGAAACGGGACGGGTTAGCAGTCGGGAAAGGAAACAGTTTATTTCAGTTGAATATACAAACGATATAAACTTATAAATATAATAACATTGTCTTATCAATATTGTCTCGAAATCAGGTAGTCGCGCAAGCGGCTCGTGGGTTCGAATCCCACCCTGTCCG
>ERZ1503982.403-NODE-403-length-11812-cov-3.562814_pt1 | contig 11812 bp, 7 predicted proteins | sample MGYA00572095_ERZ1503982 | MGnify/ENA primary metagenome ERZ1503982 (study PRJEB39906, sample SAMEA3182062) | gut metagenome | biome: human; feature: gut; material: Stool; isolation source: human stools | place: Canada | collected 2013-01-14 ...
ATATGAAAGTATTAAAGAATTTGAGCCTGATGGTGCTGCTTGCGCTGGCATTTGCAGGCTGTCGTGGCAAGAGTTCCCAACTTGCCGATTTCAACAAACAGCTTTACGCTCCCGAATATGCCTCGGGATTCAAGATTGAAAGAGCAGACGGCAGACAGAGCGTGCTGGTTTCCGTCATGAATCCGTGGCAGGGCGCGGATAGCGTCACCACCCGGTTGTTCATCTCCCGTAACGGGGAACCCGTTCCCGAGGGTTTCGACGGGCAGGTCCTCGAAGGGGATGCGCAGCGCATCGTGGCGATGTCCTCGACCCATATCGCCATGCTCGACGCCATCGGCGAGACGGCACGTGTGGTCGGCGTTTCGGGACTCGACTATATCTCCAATCCCGACATTCAGGCACGCCGCGACAGCATCGGCGACGTGGGTTACGAGGGAAATATCAATTATGAACTTCTGTTGTCGCTCGACCCTGACCTTGTGCTGCTTTTCGGCGTGAACGGGGCCAGTGCGATGGAGAGCAAACTCAAGGAGCTCGGCATCCCGTTCATGTATGTCGGCGATTATCTCGAAGAATCTCCGCTGGGCAAAGCCGAATGGCTGGTGGCGCTTTCGGAGGTCGTCGGGAAACGCGCGAAGGGCGAAAAGGTATTCGCGGATATTCCGATCCGATACAATGCGCTGAAACAGAAAGTGTCCGGTGCCGTTCTCGATGCCCCGTCGGTCATGCTCAATACGCCCTACGGCGATTCGTGGTTCATGCCCTCGACGGAAAACTATGCCGTGCGGCTGATTACCGACGCCGGAGGCGACTACATCTACAAGAAGAACACGGGCAACTCTTCGACGCCTATCGACTTGGAGGAGGCATACCTGCTCGCTTCGGAGGCCGATATGTGGCTGAACGTCGGCATGGCGAACACACTCGACGAACTGAAAGCCGCCTGCCCGAAGTTCGCCGATACCCGCTGCGTCCGAAACGGCTATGTCTATAACAACAACGCCCGCACCAATGCCGCCGGAGGCAACGACTACTACGAATCGGCCGTCGTGAATCCCGACCTTCTTCTGCGCGACCTCGTGAAGATATTCCACCCCGAGTTGGTCGAAGAAGATTTCGTATACTACAAACAACTGAAATAGATGCGTTCACGCCCCGTCATCCTGTTCACCGCGTTGTCCGTGCTTACGGTCGGCCTCTTCCTGTTGGATTTGGCTGTGGGCGCGGTTCGCATTCCCGTCGGCGACGTATGGGCGGCCCTGACGGCCGGCGACTGCCCGCGGACTACGGCGAAAATCGTACTGAACATACGGCTGATAAAGGCGGTTGTGGCTCTGCTGGCCGGGGCGGCGCTATCGGTCAGCGGCTTGCAGATGCAGACATTGTTCCGCAATCCGCTGGCCGGCCCCTACGTGCTGGGCATCAGCTCGGGTGCAAGCCTCGGCGTGGCGCTCGTGGTGCTGGCAGGCGTCGGCTCGTCGATAGGCATCGCCGGAGCGGCTTGGCTGGGTGCGGCCGTCGTGCTGCTCGTAATCGCTGCCGTCGGACACCGCATAAAGGACATTATGGTGATATTGATTTTGGGTATGATGTTCTCGTCAGGCGTGAGCGCTGTCGTGCAGATATTGCAATATCTGAGCAAAGAGGAGGCGTTAAAGGCGTTCGTCATCTGGACGATGGGGTCGCTCGGCGACGTGACGGTGCCGCAGCTCGCCATCCTCCTTCCGTCGGTCATCGTCGGGTTGCTGCTGGCCGTATGGACGATCAAACCGCTCAACCTCCTGCTCTTCGGCGAGGAATATGCCGTAACGATGGGACTGAATATCCGCCGTTCGCGCGGTCTGCTGTTTCTCTCGACGACGCTGCTCGCCGGAACGGTGACCGCCTTCTGCGGACCGATCGGCTTCATCGGGCTGGCCATGCCTCACGTCGCGCGGATGCTCTTCCGCGAGGCCGACCACCGCGTGATCCTGCCGGGAACCCTTCTCTCGGGGGCGGCGGTATTGCTTCTTTGCGATATCGTTTCCAAAATGTTCACTTTGCCCGTAAATGCCATTACCGCACTGCTGGGAATCCCGATAGTCGTATGGGTGGTTTTACGCAATAAATCGATGACGGTATGATAGAACTGTGCGATTTTTCCATAGGCTACGCAGAGAAGAGGCTTCTCGATAAGGTCGATGCCTCTTTCAAAAGAGGACAGCTGACTGCCCTTATTGGCAGGAACGGCACGGGGAAATCTACACTTCTCCGTGCCATAGCCGGACTGAATCATAATTATTGCGGTAAAATCCTGCTCGACGGACATTGTATCGCAAACATGAGAACTCCGGAGAAGGCAAGGCAACTGGCATTTGTCACGACCGAGCGCACACGCATCGCCAACCTGCGGTGCGAGGATGTCGTGGCTATCGGCCGCGCCCCTTACACCAACTGGATCGGCCGCATGCAGCCTCAAGATAGGGAAATCGTCATGCGGTCGCTCTCTTCGGTCGGAATGGAGGCGTATGCCGGCCGCACGATGGATAAGATGTCGGACGGTGAATGCCAGCGCATTATGATAGCCCGTGCTCTGGCTCAGGAAACGCCCGTCATCCTGTTGGACGAGCCGACCTCGTTTCTTGACATGCCCAACCGTTACGAATTGTGTTCCCTGCTCGCACGGTTAGCGCATGCTGAGGGCAAATGCATTCTGTTCTCCACTCACGAACTGGATATAGCCCTCTCGCTGAGTGACAGAATAGCCCTTATCGATACGCCCGTCCTTCACTGTCTGCCGACCTCCGAAATGATCCGCAGCGGGCATATCGAGCGGCTGTTCAACAATGCCGCCGTACAATTCGACCCCGTGAGCGGGATCGTGAAATCCATGCCAAGAGACTGACTTTCCTGTCGGGAAACACGTCAGACGCAATGAGGGTGTCCCAAAAAGTATTTGGCACCCTCGTATTCGTTGTAAGACATGTCGTTTATTTCGATACCTCGCACATCAGCACGCCTTTCCCCGTCACATCGGCTTTCGAGACCGTGATGGATTTTCCCGTGTAGGTCTTCACGACGGAAGTCCCGGCAGAGTTCCACAGTTTCCATGTATAGGTATAAGCTGTCCCGCCCGTGTCGATTTCCTCACCGCCCCTGTATAACACGGCTTTGGCATCCACGTCATTGCCGTTGTTCTTGATGGTGAACCCCTTCTGGCTGACCAGATCAACCGTGATGGGGTCGGACATATCCGTGAAGGAGATGATGTCGCAGACGACCTTGTTCGCCGAGGCGTTGCCCGCCGAGGTGTCCGTATCCTTGATGGCGCACTTGAAGGTCTCGAAGTTGAGAACGGCATCTGCCGTAATCGTGATTTCGTTTGTCGTCCAGCCTGCCGTCACGCCCCGAGGATTGGTCGAGGTAAGGCATGCCCAGCCGGCACCCAGCATGGAGTTGTAGTAGGGACACGAAACGGCGGCTCCCGATGCGGCTGCGGCACTCAGTGCGGAGGTCAGCGTCACGACCTTCGTGGAGGCGTTGACTGCCGAAATGGTGTACTGTGCCGATCCTATGGTTATCCTGCCTCCCGCCTCCATGTTCATTACCGAAGCGACCGTTATGGTCGTGGCTCCGGCTGCCGCGGCAGCTGTCAGTGTCGTGCCCGCGAATACCGCCGAATCCTTGATGCCCCACGCGTAGGTGACGTTCGTCGTGTCGATAGAGGCTCCGCGCCACAGGTCGCAATGCGCCCTGAGCGTCGCCACCTCGTCGTTCTTGAATACGATGCCGTCGGGTGCATACGCCACGGCGGCGATCATCGCTCCGGCGTTCAGGTGCTGCGTGAACTGAATCTCCGCCCGGAACGGAATCTCCAGCCCGTTGGCGTCGATGTAAACCGCCTCGAAAGTATAACGCACTTGCGGAGCGGAAACGGTCATGTGGTTGGCTTTGACGGTAAGGGCATACTTGGCCGATGCCGCGCCGATGGTGCAGCTGTCCTGTCCGGAGACGATCGCCGTACCGTTCTTGTACCACTTGGCCGAGCCGCTCTTCACGCCTGCCGTAAGCGTCGCGGCATTGCCTACCGAGGTGATCTGGTCGGTCGCCGCCTGACCGCTGACGAAGAGCGAAGGGGTAAGTACCAGATAGGGAGAAGCCGCCCACGAAGGGGCATAGGCATTGTTGTCTCTGTTGTACACCTGTGTCAGGGGCTGCGAGGAGCCGATGAATGCCTGCAACGATACCGCGTCGTTCTGGTCGATGATGGTGACCTGCCCGCGGGCTACTTTTACTGCCATAATAGATTATCGGTTATTTGTTATTTCCACTTCGCAATCGAAAACGGCCTTGCGCCACACGTCCCCGCCGGTTATCTCTATCTCCCTGCCGTAACGCGGTGCGGCGTTCCATATCCTGTCACTCTCCGTATCGCGGCTCGTCCGTATCCAGCGGAAATTGCCGTCGGGAATGAGCGATGTAATCTCTTCACCGCCCCTGTACACCCTGGCACGGAGTACCGTCGAGACGATTCCGTTGCGGAATGTCGTGCCGTTTTCAGACTCCACATAAACAGTATAGGAGGGAGATCCGTCGTAAAGTTTGAAAAAGGTATGGGTCGCACTGATTTTTTCATTACGGTATGTTGCCGTGTAGCGGAGGGTCAGCACGTCGCGCCCTTCCCAGCCATGAAACGGGGGTGTCATTTCAAATACGGCGGCATTGCATCCGGCATCTTTCCATATGCCGTCAACGGCAAGGTATTCCCACTGCCGACTTTCCGGCTCGAAATTGTATTCGGTCGCCACAAGCGGGATATTCTCCGGCTCGCATGCGCCTGAAAGCTCGTCCTTGAAATGGAACGCCGTGCCGCCTGTCAGGGAGACGGAACGGGGCTTGAGCAGTTCCTGCGCCTCCTCATCGAGGTCTTCCCAGCGGATGGTCACATCGCGCAGTTCGATGGTATCCTTGCCCCACTTGAACCGTCCCGAGGCGAAATGGCCCGTCCCGTCCGGATGGATGACGAAAGAACCGTCCCGTGAAACGATCGAGCCGTCTTCGTTCAGCCGCAACAGGGGATTCTGTATGGTACCCCCGATACCTCCCTTATTGAACCAGGCACCGTAATCGTCCGTGTAGGACAAGGCTTCATCGGTCGCCTGATAGGGGGTCACGTTCCTTCCGGCCTCCAATTGAGGGGCGGACAACGACAGGGGGACGGAAGCGGCAATGCCGAGACACATGACGGGGGAATCTGACCCGCGTATGAGGAACGGGACATTATAACGGACCCATCCTTTACCGGCAGCCACCGTCCGATCACCGACAAGATGTTCATCCTGATAGAACCGGATGGCTGCCGTATCTTCCGCTTTTATCCAGACTGAGAAACAATAACAGACTCCTGTATGAGCCTCCCGCCAGGCGGCACTTTGCGCACCAAGAAGACTGTCTCCGGCTATCCGTACACACCGCCCGAGTCCGGCGGGAGATGTTTCATCCAGCTCTTCCGAATGGCTGAACCGGCAGGACAGGCTGTCGGGTATGACATTCTTGTGGATTTTGCCCACATAAAACGTGCTTGAAAAACCGTTCTCGTCTCCCGCGGTAAGCGTGCCGGCTATATTGACATTGCGTGTGGCATAGAGATTCTGGAAATAGGCCCCGTAACCATCCAACATGCCGAAGACCGGATCGATGATGCCGCTGACCTTTCCCACACGGGCCTTGCTCGCCTCGCTGAAAGCGGATACGGAGGCAAGACGAACAATGTTCAGGTCGGCGACCTCGCACCAGTCCCCCTCGGAGGCCAGGCTTGATGTCAGGTCAAGAAACAGGCTCCGGCTGTACTGTGCCGGGTAATCCACGGTGATGACCCATAACTTGTACTTCCATTCCCGGCCGATGGAGATTTCATCTTCCGCATCCGTCTTTTCACGGTTCGTATAGCCGAATCGGATCGGTACGGAACCTGATGTTTTGGAAGACCTGACCTTGAACGATACCAGCAGGCGCTCCGGGTATCCGACCGGTTCTTCCAATGTCAGCATCAGCCCGAAGGAAGCGTTTCCTGCCGGTTCCGCGTTGCGGATAATGCGGACAATGCGTGTCGCTTCCGAATCGGCATCCAGATATTCCGTTTGCAGCATGCTGCCATAAACGGCGTACCTGGACTTGTCCGGCACTCCCGCCATGCCTCCGTCCATGACGGGATAGCACAGGGAGCGTTCGGTCGCCATGCCGTCGATGACATCCATATAGGGTGAATCGCTGTCAGAAGCCGTCAGGTACAAGGCGCCGCTACGTGCCGTATCGAACAGGTTGGTAATCCGCACGAAGTCCAGCAGTTCACCGCCCTGCGGTTCGTCCCCGTCCAGCAATGCCCCGATGAAATAAGGGGCGTCCTTGTCTCCGACAAGCTCCGTTCCGGTTTCTGTCACGCACATCAGCGAATAGACGGTACGCTCCCGTTCGGCATATTGCCTGCGGATGATATCCCCGGCTTGCAGTCCCTGTGTCTTCTGCGAGTCGGGGGCAATACGGATCTTGTATGTCGGATAACGGAATACGGACATGGATTATGACAGTTTTTCCACGGTGTCTCCCGAACAGCTGTCGCTGATCCAGAAGGAACCGTTGGTTACCGAAGTCTTTTCGACCTCGAACTCATAGGCGCGGAACTTACGGCGGGCCACCACCTCGTCGAATGTGGCGGAGACGCCTCCTGTCGTCCGGTTCCGGCGGACAGCCCATCCGCTTCCGGAAAGGCCCGGGGAAAAGAACTCCGAAGAGAGCGACCCGGTAAAGACGCTGTTTCCGTAATGCCGGATACCGTCCTCCACCGCTTGCAGGCGTAACGCCTCTGTCAAGTATAGGATTCTGTCAGTAATCCGGGTGGGCGACGCATGGATTCCGATATGCCCGGCTGCTTCCAACGGAACAGCGACCGTAACGAAATCGGCATCGGTGCGGATATGGAACGATTCGCTGTGACGGTTCTGCGGGGCATAACAGCTCACGGACGGACGGTGTGAAAAATCCGTGCTGTGAGGGATAGCCGTCCTTACGTCCTCTTCCTCGTAGATTACCTCGGAAGAAAGCGATACGCGCTCCCTGTCGCCTGTGAACATAAATCCCTCTGCTGTGCCCATCCGCAAGCGCTTGTGGATAACGATACCTTCATCGGAAGTGTCTACCCGGTATGAGGAGAGCAGGTCGGCGCCGTAGTTGTGGCGGACAGTCAGCGAGCCCGGAAAACAAGCCTTTCCGTAAGGGGAAAGCATCAGACACTCGCCGTCCACGTCCGATATGCCGGAGAACAGGCGTATCTTCGGGGTATGGTCGCCGCCTAAAAGAAGGTCACCGCCGATACTCCCGAACTGTATCTTGTCCTTGTCGGTACAGAGCAGTACGGGAACATCTCCGATCCGGATGCCGAATCCGTCCAGGAACGAGAGGAACCCGCCGAGCGCGACATCCTCTTCCGAAAACGAAAGCAGACATTTCCCTTTGTCGCCCAGTTCCACGCCTTGCAAGGCTTTCAGTCCGCCATCCATGACCGTACTCCCTCGCACCGTCAGATTCCGTCTCACCATGCCGTCCCGCATCGTCCAATCCACCGTGTCCGTATTGGCGTTGCCACGATGATAGACATCCTGCCCGCCCACGGCCAGCCGTGTCGGGGAGATGGATATTCCTGTATCCTCGTCCCCGATAATCCATGCCCCTTTGGAATGTACCGTCGCATCCAGAAAGTCTATATGGGAAGCGTTGATTGTAGCGGTGGCCTTGTCCGCGTCGTAACGGAGCAACTGCCTGCCGCCGATATGCAGGCTGTCGCCCCCGACTTTCAGGTTGCCGGTAATCCTGATACCGTACTCGATGGCAGTTACCACACCTTCCGGATCGGTAATGTCCTGCGAATAGGTTTCCAGGATACGGGTGTTTCCAATGCCGGCTTCGAAACCGTAATTGGCACTGAGCTTGCCGGTCATGTCACCGCCCGATTTCTTCAGGTAATCCAACAGCAAGCCACCGCTTCCGGAACCGCCTTCTCCCGTAACGGCTCCGGCAATGGCGGATGCAAAACCGTAAGCGGTATTCTTCAGTCTCAGGCTGGTCTCGTCGCCTTCCTCGATGCCGTAAGGATGCTCGTCGTCCTTTTTCTGCTGGGCATTGAAAAAGTTATGGTACAGCTGTGCATAGATGGAATAGCACAGGCTCTCCTTGTCGAGGGTTTCTATATCGGGATGCAGTTGTACGCTCATTTGGTATAGCTGGTCTTGGAAAGAAATTTCTGGATACGTGATGTCAGCGAGATGAAGTTCGGCATATTGATCGGCGACATCGTGCCCATCAGTGTGGGAGTCATGATTTTCGAACATTCCGTCAGGAAGTCGAGCATCAGCCGGGCAAGCTCATTACCCAGAACCAGCGGCTCGGTGGCATTCTCGTCACCGAGCGTCACCTTGTTGTCGGCAACGGCAACGGTCGTGGAATTGACCTTTTGTACCACTTTATCTGCTGTCTGTCTGACTTCAGACTTGTCCACCGTATGCGTGATGCTTTCCGCATCGATAACGGTTGTCGCTTCCTTGTCCTTGTCATTCCTAACGGTTGTTGTGACGGCCGTCGGCGTATAGTGGGTGGAGGTCTCGTTACCGGTGGTTTCCAGTTCGTCGTAGTCCGGGGAAGAGTCGTTTTCCGGATCCAGTTCCTCCATTTCGGTCACGCCGATGACGGTTTCCGTGCGGGCATTGAGCCGCAGGATATCCACATGGGAGAAGTTAACCACATAGGCATAACGGGTGGCGGCATCCATGAAGATGGTCACGTCGGAAAAAAGTGCGGGGACGATCAGGAAGCCGCCTTCGCTGTTGGTGGCGGCCGAGAGCAACACGCCTTTATGGATAACAGGTTCGGCGGAGGCCGTCTCGTCCGGGTACTCGCCGACATCAATGGTACCGCCGTAGTCGGAAAACTCCTCGTCCGAGGGGTTGTCGTGTATCTTGGCGACATAGCCGTGTATCATGCGGGCCGTACCGATACCGGACATGCCTCCGGGAGCCAGATTGATACGCTCCATACTCCGTCCCAAGGCTATCTTGCGGATAGCCTCACGGATAAGCAACTGGTTGGATTTGTCTGAAGACATGAGTTTTTTGAAAGAATAGGAGGAGCATAGTTTATTGGTTGCCAATTATTTTGTACTTTTGCAAAGACAATGATATTACTTATGAAACAAGAAATTTTAGAATCCTATATTACATATATATTTGATTTCTTTCAAAAATCAAGATGCTTTAAAGCCGGGCAAGGTAACATGCTCAGAAATTTTAGATTTGCAGCTGAAAAGCAATTTACTCGTAATCAATTGGGTATATTGTATTTCCTGGTAAATACCCTCATTGATAATGGCTATCTCTACTTAAAAGATAGAGATTTTATAGCTCTTACGGAGAATGGTGCCGATGTTATAAATGGGGGAGAGTGTGTTATTCCTAAAATTTCCCTTGAGCGGACAATTTATGAAAAAGAGACCAGTAGATCAGATATATATGAACAGCTTTGGAATATTATCGGATCGAACAAAGAAAATGATTATGCGCCGCTGTATGTAGATGGACCATTGTTTTATAATACAATCAGGCCATATTTAACAACATTGTCGTTACCTCATACATATGGGGAATATATGGCAGAATTGCGGGAAAAGGAAGAATTTACATCAAGAATTAAATGGTATAGGACTTTATTTTTAGCTCTTGATGAGAATGATGTACAAAAATTCCTCAAAGATTTGTCTATCAAAATAAACAGGCTGCTGCTAATGAATACTCCAAAAGATGCGATACAAGAAGCTTTGAATCCTTGGGCAGATGTAGACATTCCTACAATCGATAATACGCCTCTGCCTGAAATTCTCAATAAAGTGGCGGAAGAACCAATTGTGAATAAAAACAAGCCGTTTGTGTTGATTTCGTATGCGTGGGAGGTAGAAGACAATGTCTTTATGAATTGGATTCAAACTTTCGCCAAAGATTTGCGAAGACGAGGGATTGATGCTCAAATAGACCAGTATCAACCTCATGGAACTGACTTGCCTAAATTTATGCTTGAAAGCATCCGTAAGGCAACTAAAGTTCTGTGCATTCTGACTCCAAAGTATAAAGAGAAAGCTGAATCCGGTAAAGGAGGTGCCGCTTATGAAGGGGGTATAATATCACATGAAATATATAACAATCAGGGAACCACTAAATTTATACCGGTTGTACGCAAAGGGTCTTTTGAAACTTCGACACCGGATTTCATTAGTGGAAGAAAAGGTTTTGATTGCTCTACTGACGATAAATACAATAGCGAACTTCCGAATATTATCAAGGTAATAAACGAAGAACCATTGATAGAAATTCCTCCTGTTGAATAACGGTAAATCTTATTTCCTAATTTTATACGGAATACTCAGTTGTTGCCTGTATCCACCCACCCCGAAAGTAGTCGTTACCTCTTCCACGAGGTATACGCCGTTCTTGGAAGGATTACGGTAGTCGATCAGTTCCACCTGTACGGCAGGAGACAGTCCGAAATCCCCGAATACTGTCACATTGCCGGTGATTCCGTTCAGATTGTAATTCCGAAAGTATTCCGTCGTCTCTTCTACAAGCCGGTCGGAATTGATTCCGACATGAGGTGACATATATGGTACGATGGTATATGTGGATAAATCCACCTTGGTCCTGGTCTTCGCTCCTGATGCCGTCGTGTTGCCCGTTACTTTGTGCGTCTTTTTTGAAATCTGCGTGGCATTGACCGTCTGAAACTCCTTGCTGCCCGGCGTCGCCGGGTCGTATTCAGGATTCATGCGTACTGTCACCTCAAAGAATTTTTCATCCGTCCCGAGTGCCTTGCCCGTCACCGCCAAAAACTTCGGATCGGTCTTGACCACTTTCAGGTTGCTCTGCGCCACATGCTCGTTGAAGTATATCCTGTACGGTCCTGTCGATTCATCCTCCGGGAATACCGGCTGAGCCTTGCTGGACGAATAAGGACGCCCGACGGCAATGGACGGTATGGCCCCGTCATCATCGGCATCGTATTTTAAAAAACAGTAGACCTTGTACTTCGACCATTCGGAAAGGATATCCGCTACCGTGAAGTTGTCCGTGACCTTTACCTTGCCGATATGTATCTCAAACCGCTTCGTATCCGAGTGTATCCTGAAGCCGGTATCTTTCAGGATATTATACTTGCCTTCCAGCACCTCGTTCACCGTCGTCCCTTTCGCCGGGGTCTCGAAATGAGGTGCCTGTTTCAGTTTGAGTTTGTAGGCCATATTCTCACACTGGATTTCCAGCGTGCTGTCCGAATTGTATCCGGTAATGTATCCGTCGAACATATTTTTCAGCACGCCGTTGTAGCCCAGCTTGATATTGATGCGCTGTCCGACCTTGAATGTCGTCTCGTCAACCAGACGCTGCGCGCTGCGTTTCTCGATGATGACACCGTCCTGCATCACCTCCGTCGTTATCCTCGACACGTCCTTGCCCTCCAATGTCACGTTCCCGATAATCGTGGAGCGGCATACCGACCCTTTCGGGAATATCACTTTGGCCGTTCCGATCAGCTTCTTGTAACTCTCGTTGATTTCGAGCGACTGGACTTCCGTAATCTCCACGCCGTTCTGTATCCTCATCGGATTGGATGGGTCGGCATCCCCGATGGTGATGCGACAGCAGAGGATATCCATTGCAGCTATACCCATAAACGTGTCAGTTTAAGCAACGAGGCGGGGTCGATGACCTCCGTACCGAATTTAACATACTTGATCCACTTG